>JADMIO010548940.1_pt1 | contig 54360 bp, 52 predicted proteins | sample 8958161 | NCBI WGS metagenome assembly JADMIO01 (sample SAMN16585339, study PRJNA669376) | soil metagenome | isolation source: Crop rotation soil | place: USA: Cullars Rotation, Alabama | collected 2011
GGCTCGACGCCCGACGCCGACCGCCGCTGGCCCGACCAGCTCGCCCGCCGGTTCGCGTCGGCCGGCATCCGCATGTCGGTCGTCAACGCCGGCATCGCCGGCAACCACGTCGCGACGAGTGGGCTGACGTCGACGACGGCGATCGGTCCCGCCGCCGAGGACCGCGTCGTGCAGGACGCCCTCGCCGTCCCCGGTGCCACCGACCTCTTCGTGTTCGAGGGCATCAACGACATCTTCAAGGCCGAGCCCGGCACCGACGTCGCGTCGAAGCTCGTCGCCGGCTACCGGGCGATCATCGAGCGGGCGCACGGCGCCGGGCTGCGGGTCGTCGGGTCCACCATCACGCCGGCGGCGATGACGGGCGAGAAGGAGGCGGCGCGCCAGGCCGTCAACGAGTGGATCCGCACGAGCGGCGCGTACGACGCCGTCGTCGACTTCGACGCCATCGCCCGCTCGCCCCAGGACCCGACGCACGTGCGGCCCGAGTGGGACGCCTACCTCGCCCACCTCAACGACGACGGGTACGCGGCGCTCGCCGACTCCATCGACCTCGATCTCTTCCAGGGCACCGGCTGCTGACTGCCACACTCGGCGGCGTGATCCTCGAGCACGCACTGCTGGACGTCATCCCCGGTCGCGAGACGGAGTACGAGGCGGCGTTCGCCGAGGCCAAGGCGATCATCTCGTCGATGAAGGGCTTCGTGTCGCTGCGACTCGAGCGGTGCATCGAGTCGCCGTCGCGCTACCTGCTGCTCGTCGAGTGGGAGACGCTCGAGGACCACACGGTCGGGTTCCGCGGCTCGGATGAGTACCAGCAGTGGCGCGCCCTCCTCCACCACTTCTACGACCCGTTTCCCACGGTCGACCACTATCAGCATGTCTCGTTTGTGCGGTGAGATCGGGGGTTGAACCCCCACTTTCACCGCACAAACGAGTCAGGGGAGGCGCTTGATGGCCTTCATGACGCCGAGCTTCACCGGGGACTGGTGGTGGGACGCGCCGTGGAGCTCGTCCTTGTGGGTGCGGAACCACTCGTAGGACTCGATGACCATCTCGGCGTTGGAGTAGCGCGGCGTCCAGCCCAGCTCGGTCTGCGCCTTCGTCGTGTCGAACCACAGCGACTCGCTGTAGAGCAGCCAGTGGTACGGCGCGAACGGCGCCAGCCCGACCTTCGACAGCACGTTCATCCCGAGACGAGCGGGTGCGACCGGCAGCGAGCGCACCTTCGACCCGGTCGCCGCGTGCTCGCACAGCGCCGTGAGCGTCTCCCGCATCGTCCCGAAGTCGGTGGCGCCGATGTTGTACGTCTCCGAGCCCGCACGATCGCCGGCCCGCAGCACGGCGTCGGCGAGGTCCTCGGCGTGCACGAGCTGGTACCGGTTATCCCCCGAGCCCATCACGAACACCGGCGCGCCGTCCTCGACGAGCTCGAACAGGATCGCCATGATCCCGAGCCGCCCGTGACCGAGGATCGTGCGGGGCCGCACGATCGACACGTCGAGCCCGCCCCCCGCCGCCTCCCGGCACAGCGCCTCGGCCTCGGTCTTCGCCCGTCCGTACGCCTCGACGGGGCGCGGCACCGTCGCCTCCGTCACCGGGTTCGACTCGGGGATCCCGAAGATCGCCGATGACGACGTGTTGACGACCTTGGCGACGCCGGCGTCGCGCGCGGCGACGAGCACGTTGGCCGTCCCCGCCACGTTCACCGACCAGAACAGGTCCTTGTCCTTCGCCAGCGGCACCTGGGCGACGTTGTGCAGCACGACGTCGACGTCCTTGCACGCGGCGCGCACGGCGTCGAGGTCGCGCACGTCGGCGATGACCGAGTCGACGTCGCGATCGGACGGGTTCAGGTCGAGCACCCGCACCTCGTCGCCGCGAGCGAGCGCCAGGTCGGTGAGGATCGTGCCGAAGTACCCGGCGCCGCCGGTGACGAGGATGCGGCGGCCCATCAGAACGACATGCCCCGTTCGAGCCCCCACCGGATCGACGCCCGCATGCCGTCGAGCAGCGACGTCTGCGGCGCGTACCCGATCTCGCGCTCGGCGGCCGACGTGTCGCACGCGATCGTGTCCTTCAGCTCGCCGAGGACGTGCACCGCCTGCTGGTACAGCCCGCGCGACTGCAACAGCCCGTCGACCTTCTCGGCGACGACGCCGATGAGCCGTGGCACCGATCGCAGCGAGCCGCTCACCGGCAGGCCCTCGGCCTCCAGAGCGGCGCGCACCGTCTCGAGGATCTCCCGCAGCTCGTACGGCGTCGGGTCGGCGATCCACCACGCCCGGCCGGGCGCCGCCGCCGCCACCTCGGCCCGCTCGAGCCCGTGCACGAGGTTGCCGGCGTAGACCATCGAGCGCCGCTGGGTGCCGTCGCCGATGATCGGGAACCGGCCCTTGCGCACCGCCGCGAACCACGTCGACTGCCGCTCGGGCTGGAACGGCCCGTAGAACCACGGCGGCCGCACGATCACCGCCGACACGTCGCCGCGGTCGTGCGAGCGGCGCACGATGCCCTCGGCCTCCTGCTTCGACCGGCCGTAGCCCATGTACGGGTTGTACGGCGACGACTCGTCGAAGGTGTGGTGCGTGGTCGGGTTGGCGCCGAACGGCGAGTTCGACGACACGTGCACGAACCGGCGCACACCGACACGGCGCGCCCGATCCAACACGAGCTGCGTGCCGCCGACGTTCACGTCGTACAGGTCGCGCACGTGCCGAGCGGGGTGGATGATCGCCGCCGCGTGGAACACGGTCGCATCCCCGCCGACGCCGTCGAACAGCCGGTCAGCGGTCGCCGGATCCCGCACGTCGCCCACGACCGTCTCGATCGACGGCGACAGCAGCTCGAGCGGCGACGCCTCGTCCTTGTTGGCGACGAGCAGGCGCACGCGCGGGCGCGACGCCAGGGCCCGCACGAGGTTCTGCCCGAGCCACCCGGCAGCCCCGGTGACGACGACGGTGTCCGACGGCTGGAGGTCGGTCACGGGGTCGTGGCGAGGAAGTGCTCCGCGTTGCGGAGGGCGATCGTCATGATCGCGGCCTGCGGGTTGACGCCCGGCGCGTCGGGCACGAGCGATGCGTCGTTGACGCGGAGGTTCGCCATGCCGTGGACGCGCCCGAAGCTGTCGGCGCCGGTGCGCTCGACGTCCTCCCCCATGCGCACCGACGACGTCAGGTGCACGGTCATGAGGTTGGTGCGGCGCCGGTCGACCTGCGACCACCACGCGCCGAGGTCGTCGATCGACGTGGCGACGGTGCCGCCGATCATCGACGGGAACAGCTCGGTGGCGCCGGCAGCCAGCAGCAGCTCGCCGAGGTGGACGAGGCCGCGGGCCAGCCGGGAGAGGTCGGCGTCGGTCAGCTTGTACGTGACGAGCGGCGACTTCAGGCCCGGCACCCACAGCACCCGACCGGCGGCATCGCTGCGGATCGCCGCGTAGTACACCGACAGGTGCTCCCACTCGTCGAGGGCGGCGCTCGGGTCGACACCGGCGTCGGCGACGGCGAGTGCGATGTGGCCCTTCCGGCTCGCCGAGCCGCCGATCGTCAGGTTCGGCGCGAACTCGGTGACGCGGTGCATCGGCACGTCCGCGTGATCGACGGGGTGCGGGAAGCGGGCGGCGATCTTGATCGTCGGGTGGAGCTTGAGCCCGTTGCCGATGTTGCGCCGGAAGCCGCTGCGCTGCAGCAGGGCCGGCGTCTGCACGGCGCCGCCGCACACGATCACGTGGTCGGCGCGCACCTCGAGGGGCTCGCCGTCCCGCAGGCACGACGCGCCGATCACGCGGTCGCCCTCGCGGTTGAGGCGCAGCACGCGGGTGCGGGGGATCACGACGGCGCCGGCGTCGACGGCGCGCGGGATCACGGTGCGAGCCATCGTCTGCTTCACCCCGCGGTGCCCGTCGGCGAAGGAGAACACGCGCGGGAACTCGACCGAGTGCCACCCGAGCTTGGTGGCGCCGCGCTCGAGGAGCGCTGACGACAGCGGCGGCGCGCCCGGCAGCTGCTGCACCGACTGCCACTCCTCGACCCGCTGGGCGTAGCCGTGGAGGACGTCGGGCGTGAACTCGTCGATGCGGTAGCGCGTGCGCCACTCGTCGGCGAGGTCGTCGGGCAGGCGGTGCCACAGCCCGCTGTTGATCTCGGTCGACCCGCCGACGCAGCGACCCTCGGCGTACGCGACCGGGGGCGACCCGAGCGCGGCGGCCGGGCCGTGGTGGCGGTACTTCAGCCGCATCTCCTCGAGCGAGAACGGCTCGACGGAGTCGGGGTCGACCCACGCGCCCTCCTCGATCATCGTCACCTGGCGCCCGGCCTCGGCCAGCACGGCGGCGGTCGTCGCCCCGCCGGCGCCGGAGCCGACGACGAGGACCTCGGTGTCGAGGGTGCTCACGCGTGCACCTCGGCGTTCGCCGGGTCCAGCTCCTGCTCGGCGAAGATCACGAGCCCCCGCAGCAGCCGCACGTACTGGCGCACCGGCCACAGCGGGCTCGACTCGAACGAGGCGATGAGCGCGTCGTCGTCCGATCCGCGCACCTTGGCCCACGCCCCGAGGGCGAGCGTCTCGGCCAGCACGCCGAGCCGCAGGTGCTCGGGCATGTCCCGCAGCGTGTCGTCGACCCAGCCCGCCACGCCGGCCCGGAGGTCCGGGTCGGTGGCGGTGGTGAGGGCCGCGACGATGCGTCGCTCGAAGCCGAGCATGACGGGCCACGCTAGTTGGGGCTCCTACCGTGTCCGCGTGTCCCGGTGGAACCGATGGGGACCGCTCGCCCTGGTGGCGGCGGTCTGCGTGCTGCCCCTCTTCGGGCTGTGGCGCGCCCCCGGGGCACCGATGGAGGAGGGCTTCATGCTCGCCTTCCCCGAGCTCGTGCTCAAGGGCTTCGTCCCCCACAAGGACTTCCTGCACCTCTACGGCCCCGGCCTGCTGTGGGTGCTGGCCGCCGTCTACAAGGTCGCCGGCGTCACGCTCGAGGCCGAGCGGAGCGTCGGGTACCTGCAGCAGCTGGGCGTGGCGTTCGGGATCTTCGCCGCCCTGCGCCCGTGGGGTCGGTGGGTCGCCGCCGCCGGCGCCGGCGTGGCCGCCGTCATCATCATCCCGCCCATCGGCCTCGTCGCCCTCGCTTGGGTCGGCGGCATCGCGCTCGGCCTGTGGGCGGTCGTCACGACGCTGGCCGGGCTCGAGCAGGACCGCGTCCGGCTCGTCGGTCTCGGCGGCCTGCTCGGTGGCCTCGCGCTGCTGTTCCGTCCCGACCTCGTGCTCGCCGTCGGCCTGCCCGGCATCGTGCTCTTCCTCGCGCTGCGGGGCGCCGCCCGTCGCTGGTACGTCGGCGGGCTCGGCCTCGGCGTGGTCCCCTACCTGTTCCTCCTCGTGTGGGCGGGACCGGGCAACGTCGTCGAGGGGCTGTTCATCCAACCGGTCTTCGACCTGCGCGGCGGCCGCCGCCTCCCGATCCCGCCGTCGTTCGACCACTTCGACGGGTTCCTGCAGCGCGCCGGCCTGCTGGCCGAGCCGCCGTGGCCGTTCCCGACGCTCGGCTCCCCGTTGCAGCTGTCGCTGTGGCTGATGCTGATCGTCGCCGCCTGCGTCGTGCTGTTCCTCGCCGGGCGTGCCCACGTGCGCCGCACCGGCAGCAAGCGGCTCATCGTCCTCGCCCTCTTCGCGTGCGGCCTGCTGCAGCAGGCCGTGCAGCGGGCCGACTCGACGCACCTCGCGTGGGTGAGCTGCATCCCGTTCGGGCTCATGCCCGCCGCCATCGCCGAGCTCGTGCACGGGCGATGGACGCCGCGGGTGCGGGCGGTGCTCGCCGCGCTCGCCGTCCCGCTCGTGCTGCTGTTCGTGATCCCCGACTTCACCGCCCGCAGCTACAGCGACTACGTGGCCGAGGGGTTCGGCCAGGCCCGCAGCTCGGGGGCGATGCGCAACGGCGACCGCGTCTTCTACTACGGGCGTCCCGACGCCGTCGTCGCCGTCAACGAGCTGCTGCCGGTCGTCGAACGCATCAGCAAGCCGGGCGACACGCTGTTCGTCGGCACCGGTGACCTCCGCAAGACGCCCTACAGCGAGGCGTTCCTCTACTACCTGCTCCCCGACCTCGATCCCGCGACCCGCTACATCGAGATGGACCCCGGCGTCGCCAACGCCGACGACTCCGGTCTGGCCGACGAGCTGCGCAAGGCCGACATCGTGATCCTCTCGTCGATCCGCGACGACTGGAACGAGCCCAACGAGTCCGACCGGTTCGGGCCCGACGAGCCGAACCAGGTGATCGCCGACGACTTCTGCCTCGTGCAGTCGTTCGGGAGCGGCCTCTACGGCCGCGGGCTGTACGAGCTGTATCAGCACTGCTCGCGGGCGACCGGTCAGTAGGTTCGACGCCCGTGCGGACGCTGGTCGTGCTGCCGACCTACGAGGAGGCAGCGAACATCCGAGAGGCGATCACGCGCGTCCGCGCCGCGCTCCCCGACGCCGACGTCCTCGTCGTCGACGACAACAGCCCCGACGGCACCGCCGACCTGGCCAAGGCGGCCGCCGAGGAGGTCGGGCAGGTCGAGGTGTCGGTGCGCGCCGGCAAGGGCGGGCTCGGCAGCGCGTACCGCCACGGCTTCGAGCTGGCGCTGAGCAAGGGCTACGACGCCGTCGTGCAGATGGACGCCGACCTGTCCTGGAGCGAGTCCGACCTGCCCACGATGCTGGCCCGGCTCGACGACGGCCACGACCTCGTCATCGGCTCGCGCTACGTGCCCGGGGGATCGATCCCCCACTGGCCGTGGCACCGGCGGGCGATGTCGCGCTACGGCAACCGCTACGCGTGCGTCGTCCTCGGCCTGCCGATCCACGACGCGACGTCGGGCTTCCGCGTCATCCGCGCCAGCGCCCTGCGCGACAACGACCTCTTCAAGACGCGCTCGCGCGGCTACGGCTTCATGATCGAGACGGCGTACCGCCTGCACCGCGGCGGCGCGTCCATGACCGAGGTGCCCGTCACCTTCGTCGACCGCGTGCGGGGCAAGTCCAAGCTGTCGCTCAGCGTCGCCGTCGAGGAGCTCGCGCTCGCGACCGGGTGGGGCCTGCGCGACCTCGTGCTCCGCCGGCGGCGACCGACACGACGTTGAGCGCGCTCCGCCGGCGGCTCGGCGTCCTCGCGCCGCTCGCCCTCATCGCCTACGTCCCGCTGCTCCTGACCGCGCCCGGCAAGGTCGCGGCGGACACGAAGACGTACCTGTACCTCGATCCGTCGCGCCTGCTCTCGCGCGCGTGGTCGATGTGGGACCCGAACGTCGGGCTCGGCACCGTGACCCACCAGACGATCGGCTACCTGTGGCCGATGGGGCCGTGGTTCTGGTTCTGGGAGCTCGTCGGCATGCCCGACTGGATCGCCCAGCGGCTGTGGGTCGGCACGCTGATGTTCGCGGCCGGCGCCGGCGTCGCCTACCTGCTGCGCACGCTCGGCATCCGCAGCGTCCCGTCCGTCCTCGCCGCCGCGCTGCTCTACGAGCTGTCGCCGTACGTCCTGCACTACGCGGCGCGCATCTCGGTGATCCTGCTGCCGTGGGCGGCGCTGCCGTTCCTCGTCGCGCTCGTGCAGCGATCGCTCGAGACGAGATCGTGGCGCCACCCAGCCCTGTTCGCGCTCGTCGTCGCCACCGCCGGCGGCGTCAACGCGACCGCGCTCGTGCTCGCCGGCCTCGGCCCGCTCGTGTGGCTGGTGTTCGCCGTCCTCGTGCACCGCGAGGTGACGTGGCGCGTCGCGCTCGGCGTGACGGCGCGCATCGGCTCGCTCACGCTGCTGACCTCGCTGTGGTGGATCGCCGGCCTGTGGGTGCAGGGCGGGTGGGGCATCGACATCCTCCGCTACACCGAGACGGTCGAGACCGTGGCCCGCACGTCGCTGTCGTCGGAGGTGCTGCGGGGCCTCGGCTACTGGTTCTTCTACGGCGGCGACAAGCTCGGCGCCTGGATCGAGCCCGGGCAGTCGTACACGCAGCACCTGTGGCTGATCGCCGTCGGGTTCGCGGTGCCGGTGCTCGGGTTCTGCGCGGTGGCGGTCATGCGGTGGCGTTACCGGGCCGCCGCCCTGCTGCTCGTCGTCCTCGGCACCGCCATCGCCGTCGGCGCCTACCCGTACGACTCGCCGTCGCCCGCCGGTGGCGCGTTCAAGGCGCTGGCGACGTCGTCGACCGTCGGCCTCGCGCTGCGCTCGACGCCGCGCGCCGTGCCGCTCGTCGCCCTCGGCCTGGCGCTGCTGATCGGCGCCGCCCTCGCCGCTCGCAAGATGACGGCGATCGCCGTCGTCGTCGGCGCGATCGCGATCCTCGGCCTCCCCCCGCTGTGGACCGGCGACTTCATCGGCAAGAACCTCCAGCGCGACGAGGACATCCCTGACTACTGGCTCGACGCCGCCGCCCACCTCGATGCCGAGGACCACGACACGCGCGTATGGGAGATCCCCGGCACCGACTTCGCGTCGTACCGCTGGGGCAACACCGTCGACCCGATCACGCCCGGGCTCATGGACCGGCCCTACGTCGCGCGCGAGCTGATCCCGTACGGCACACCCGCGGCTGCCGACCTGCTCATCGCTGCCGACCGCCGGCTGCAGGAGATGGTGTTCGACCCCGACTCGCTGGCGCCCATCGCCCGGCTGCTCGGCGTCGGCGACGTCGTGCTGCGCTCCGACCTGCAGTACGAGCGCTACCGAACCCCTCGACCGCTGACGCTGTGGAACGACCTCACGCCGGCGCCGTCGGGGCTGTCGAAGCCGGAGGGGTTCGGGCCGCCGTCGGCCAACGCCGCCATCCCCGAGCTGCCGCTGCGCGACGAGGTGTTCCTGTCGACGCCGGCCGACGTCCCCGATCCGTCGCCGGTCGAGGACTTCCCGGTCGACGACCCGATGCCGATCGTGCGGGCCCGCTCGGCCGACGAGCCGGTGATCATCGCCGGTGACGGCGAGGGCCTCGTCGAAGCCGCCGGCGTCGGCCTGCTCGGCGGGAGCGGCGTCGTGCTCACGAGCGCAGCGCTCGACCACGACGCTCGCATGACGGCGATGAACGCCGGCGCGTCGCTCGTCCTCACCGACACCAACCGCGAGCGCGGCCGCCGATGGTCGACGCTGCGCGACAACGCCGGCTACACCGAGTCGCCGGGCGAGACGCCGCTGCGCACCGACCCGAGCGACAACCGGCTGCCGCTGTACCCCGACGCACCGGACTCGGCGTACACGACCGTCGAGCAGCGCGGCGTGCAGGCGGTGCGCGCCACGGCGTACGGCAACCCGGTGTCGTTCACGCCCGAGGACCGGCCCGCGTTCGCGTTCGACGGTGACGTCACGACCCACTGGCAGGTCGGCGCCCTCGATGCCGTCGGCGGCGAGCGGTGGCGGCTCGACACGTCGGAGCCGGTGACGTCGTCGTCGATCGACGTCGTGCAGCCGCGCACGCCGTTCGCCAACCGCTGGATCACGAAGCTCGAGGTGCGCCTCGACGGCGAGTCGGTGGGCACGTTCGACCTCGGCGACCCGTCGCACACGCCCGAGGGCCAGACGATCGACCTCGGCGACGAGCACACGTTCAGCACGCTCGAGCTCGTGGTGCAGGCCGACAACATCGGCAAGCTCGCCAAGTACGACGGGTACTCCGGCGTCGGCCTCGCCGAGGTCCGCATCGGTGGCCACCCCGACCTCCACCTCGACGAGGTCGTGCACCTCCCGACCGATCTGCTCGCCGGCGGCTCCAAGGGCCACCCGCTGTCGATCGTGCTCGCCCGGCTCCGCTCGAACCCCATCGAGCCGACGTCGGGCGACGAGGAGCGCTCGATGGCGCGCGTCTTCACGCTGCCCGAGGCGCGCTCGTTCTCGGTGAGCGGCGAAGCGCGCGTGTCGGCGGCGCTGCCCGACGATCGCATCGACAACGTGCTCAACAGCCTGCCGAGCGCGATCACCTCGAGCCGCCTCGGCGGCGACCTCACCTCGCGGGGGTCGAGCGCGCTCGACGGCGATCCGACCACGGCGTGGACGACGTCGTTCGGCCAGCAGCGCGGTCAGTGGATCGAGACGCGCCTGACCGGCGCGACGGACCAGCTCGGGCTCCGAGTGCTGGCCGACGGCCAGCACTCGGTGCCCACCCGCCTCCACGTCACGACCGATGCCGGTGACGACGTCACCGTTGACGTGCCGGCGATCATCGACCAACCCGAGCGGGGCCACGTCGAGTCCGTGCGCATCGACCTCCCCGCCGAGCTGCACGGCGACGTCGTGCGGGTCGAGGTCGCCGACGTGCGCGAGGTCCAGACGACCGACTGGTACTCCAAGCAGCTCATCACGATGCCGATCGGCATCGCCGAGCTCGGCATCGACGCCGGGAAGTCGACGCACCTCGGCGTCACCGCCGACTGCCGCGACGACCTGCTCACGATCGACGGGAAGCCGGTCGACGTCCGCGTCCTCGACGCCGACGACGCCGCGGTTCGCCACCCCCTCGACGTCGGGCTGTGCGACGGCGACCTCCGCCTCGCGGCCGGTGAGCACGAGCTGCGCACCGCGCTCGGCGCCGAGAGCGGCTTCGACATCGACCGGCTCGTGCTGTCGTCCGACGCTCGGGGTCGTGCGGCACGCATGCCGAAGGCCGGCGCCGAGCCGACGGTAGACGGCGACGCCACCGTGAAGGTGGTGCAGTCCTCGCACGCGTCGATGACGGTCGAGGTCGACGGCACCAAGCCGTTCTGGCTCGTGCTCGGCCAGAGCCACTCGAAGGGGTGGACGGCGTCGGACGGGCTCGGCGAGCCCACGCTCGTCGACGGCTACGCCAACGGCTGGTACGTCGAGCCCCGGGGCGACGGGCCGCAGAGGATCACGCTCACGTTCGCACCGCAGAAGACGGTGACGCTCCTCGAGGTCCTGTCGCTGCTCGGGGCCGTCCTGTGCGTCGGGCTCATCGCCGTGTCGTGGCGTCGCCGTGACGCCGCGCTCGTCGGCGACGCGCCCGAGCCGGCGTGGCACGTGCCGTGGGCGCCGGTCGGCGTCCGCCCGTCGTCGGCGCTCATCGCGCTGGTGGCGATCGTCGGCGGGCTGCTGTCGGGAGCGCTCGTCGACCCGCTCGTCGGGCTCGGCGTCGCGGTCGCGCTCGTCGTCGGGATGCTGCTGCGACGGGGGCCGTTCGTCGTGGCGCTCGCCGCCGTCGGTTCACTGGGGCTCGGCGCGCTGTTCACGATCGCCCGCCAGCAGCACAACCGCTACCCCGCCGACTTCGGGTGGCCGAGCTTCTTCCGGCCCGCCCACCTGCTGGCGTGGATCGGTCTGCTGCTGATCAGCGCCTCGCTCGTGGCCGCTGCAGTGCGGCGGCGTGCAGCACCGCGAGACCCGACGAGCTGACGACGAACATCGGCGCCAGCGCGTCCGGTCCCCACGTCTGGGCGCCGAGCCCGTAGGCGGCCGACAGCACGACGCCGCCGACTGACGACGCCGCGATCTGCATGCCGATGGCGCGCGCCGCCCGATGCTCGCCGAGTCGCTCCGGCGTCACCGCCACGAGCACGGGGAAGACGGCGGCGAGCGACAGCCCGAGCGGCACGAGCGCGACGACGCCGGCGCCGAACGGGTCCAGCCAGAGGACGGCGGCGCTGACGACGGCGCCGATGACCGACATCGTCAGCAGCTCGTCGGCGTCGCGGCGGTGACCGCCGAGGCCGAGCAGCAGGCGGCCGCCGGTCAGCGCCAGCCAGTACGACGACATCCACGCGCCGGCGGTGCCCTCGCTCATGTCGCGCCCGTCGGTGAGCAGCGTGTAGCCCCACTGACCGGCGCCGAGCTCGACGCCGACGTAGACGAAGAACATGGCGAGCGCGATGCCGAGCGCGGCGCGATCGAGGGGCTCGACGTCGGCCGGCGCGTCGCGGCGGCGCGGCACCGGCGCCCAGTCGTCGCGCACGACGAGGTAGGCGACGAGCAGGCCGACCTGCAGCACGATGATCGGCACGAACGCGAGTCGCCACGAGCGATCGCCGGTGACGAACGCGGTGACGACGACGGGACCGACGGCGGCGCCGAGGCCCCACGTCGCGTGCAGGAACCCGAGGGCGCGCACGCCATGGTGCTGCGCCAGCTCGTGGTTGAGCGTGAGATCGGCGGCGCCGCCGGACACACCGACGAGGAACGCGCCGACGAGCACGACGAGCCACACCGGCGAGATCGAGAACAGCGACGCGCCGGCGATCGCCGAGAGCGCGATGCCGATCATCGCCAGGCCGGTGCCGACGTGCTCGAGCAGCCAACCGCCGATCGACGACGTGATGAAGTAGCCGCTCGTGTACGCGAACACGACGACGCCGAGCGCGGCGAGCGGCTGGTCGAACGTCTCTCGCATCGACGGCCACGCCACGCCGAGCGCGCCGTCGAACATGCCCACAGCCGAGAGCGCCAGCATCCCCAGGAGAAGTCGGGTTCTCCCCTTGCGCTGCACAGGCACGACCTCGGATCATTGCCGAATGGCCGGCTACGAGGTGCACACGAGTGACGGGACGGTCGAGCACGTGAGCGGGGCCGACACGTACGCGCAGGAAGGTCCGCTCACCACGTTCTTCCGCACCGACGCCGGTCGGCGCGTCGTGGACTGCTGGGCGACCCGCCTCGCCTCGTTCCGCACGGCCGAGATCCTCCGGATCCGCGCCGTCGAGGAGCCAGCCGTCACAGCCGGCTAGGCAGGTTCTCGCTCGGCGTTTGCCGAAACACCCTCCGGTTCGCAACACCTGAGGGGTCAGGCATGGAGACGCACTCGATCGAGATCGCCCTGCGCGACGGCGCCGCCTCCTGGTGCGCCTGCTCGTGCGGCTGGACGTCGGAGAAGGGCCCGGAGGCCGAGGTCGCCACGGCGTGGTCCACCCACGTCGCCCAGGCCGCCCTCACCGACGCCTACAGCTGACACGGCCGATCGGATTCTCGGCAGGTCTACTGCCGCATGGGGCAGGCCAACCTGCCGAGAATCGTGCTGCGTCAGTCCTTCGTCGCCACCTGGTTGGGGACGACGTTCATCTTGGGCTCGTAGGCCGCGACCTCGACGTCCTTGGCGTCGCCACCCAGCGTCGCCCGGAGCTGGTCACGGCACGACGTGCACGGGCCGTAGAACGCCTCGCTCGCCGGCAGGTCGCACCGGGGACAGGTGAAGTCGAGGAGCGCATCCGCCGTCGCCGCCGTCGTGTCGGTCACGCCTCCACGTTGCCAGACCCATCGGCGCCGGTCGCGTACCCGTTCGGGTTCTGCGACTGCCAGCGCCAGTGGTCGGTGACGATGTCGTCGAGCCCGAGCGTCGCCTCCCACCCGAGCATCTCCCGGGCGTGCTTGGGATCGGCCCACGTCGCCGCGATGTCGCCGGCCCGACGATCGACGATCTCGTACGGAATCGGCTGACCAACCGCACGCGACGCCGCCTCGATCACCTGCAGCACCGAGTAGCCCTGCCCGGTGCCGAGGTTGATCGCCTCGCACCCCTCGATCGTGCCCAGCCGATCCAACGCGGCCAGGTGACCGCGAGCGAGGTCGACGACGTGGATGTAGTCGCGCACGCCGGTGCCGTCGGGCGTGGGGTAGTCGCTGCCGAACACCCGCACCTTCTCGAGCCGCCCGACGGCGACCTGCATCACGAACGGCATGAGGTTGTTCGGGATGCCGTTCGGGTCCTCGCCGATGCGACCGCTCGGATGGGCGCCGACGGGGTTGAAGTAGCGCAGCGCGGCGATGTGCCACTGCCCCGGCTCCGACAGCGGGAGGTCGCGCAGCATGTCCTCGATGTAGAGCTTCGACCGCCCGTACGGGTTCGTCGTCGGCCCGAGCCGGCAGTCCTCGGTGACGGGGATGCGCTCGGGATCGCCGTACACCGTGCACGACGACGAGAAGACGAGATCGCGCACGCCCGCACCGCGCATCGCCTTCAGCAGCGACACCGTCCCGCCCACGTTGTTCTCGTGGTAGTCGAGCGGCTTCTCGACCGACTCCCCCACCGCCTTCAGCCCGGCGAAGTGCACGACGGCGTCGATGTCGTGCTCGGCGAACACGGCGTCGAGGCCGGCGGTGTCGAGGATGTCGACCTGGTGGAACGACAACGAGCCTTCGGCCAGCTCGGCGACGCGCTCGACGGCGATCGGCGAGCTGTTGGCGAGGTTGTCGACGATCACGACCGACCAGCCGGCCTCGAGAAGGACGACGGCGGTGTGACTGCCGATGTAGCCGGCACCGCCGGTGAGGAGCGCTGTCTTCGTCACCGGGTCACTCTCCCAGATCGCGACGGGTGCGCTTGCGCTCCGACTGTCGACGCTTGTCGGCCAGCCGCCGCTCCTTCGACGCCTTCGTCGGCCGCGTCGGTCGGCGGGGCGCCTCGACGTGCAGGGCGGCGGCGATGCGCGCCGCCAGCCGCTGCAGCGCGAGCTCGCGGTTGCGGGCCTGGGACCGCTCGTCCGACGCCACGACGCGCACCTCGGGCCCGAGCTTCTCGAGCAGGCGCTGGCGCTGCCGGGGACCGAGGGCGGCCGACGCCTCGACGTCGAAGATCACCTCGGCCCGGGTGTCAGCGGTGTTGGCGTGCTGGCCGCCGGGCCCGCCGCTGCGGGAGAACCGCCATCGCAGCTCAGAGAGCGGGATGGCGCACGAGCGGGTCACCCGCAGCACGTCCCCGCTCTCATCCACGTGAGCGACGGTAAGCGCCCTCTACCCTCCGACGGTGCACTCCCAGCGGCGGACGGTCCCGCTCCTCGCGCCGCTCGGCTCGCTGCTGGGCGGGCTGCGACGCGGGCGGGGCGATCCCACCATCCGCCTCTGGGACCTCGGGTGCTGGCGGGCGAGTCGCACGCCGGAGGGCGCGGCGACGACGTCGCTCGTCGTGCGCGCCGGCCGGGTCGAGGCCGAGGCCTGGGGCCCGGGCGCCGACTGGGCGCTCGAGCACGTGCCCGACCTGCTCGGCGTCAACGACGACACCATCGACGAGTTCGACCCGCCGCCCGGCCTCGTGCGCGACCTGCTGCGCGAGACGCCGGTCCGCTTCGGTCGCAGCCTCGCCGTCGCCGAGGCCCTCGTCCCCACGATCATCGAGCAGCGGGTGACGAGCGCCGGCGCCTTCCGGTCGTGGCGCTGGCTCGTGCACCGCCTCGGCGAGCCCGCCCCCGGCCCCGACGCGGGCCTGCGACTGCCACCGAGCCCCGAGGTGCTGGCGGCGACGCCGTCGTGGACGTTCCACCGCGCCGGCATCGAGCGCCAGCGGGGCGACACGATCAAGCGCGCGATGTCGCGCGCCGTGCGCGTCGAGGAGGCGGCCGCCATGTCGCTCCCCGACGCCCACCGCCGCCTGCAGGCGTTCCCCGGCATCGGCGTGTGGTCGGCCAACGAGGTGGCGCTCGTCGCCCTCGGCGATCCCGACGCCGTCAGCGTCGGCGACTTCCACCTGAAGAACGTCGTGGCCTACGCGCTGGCCGGCGAGGCGCGCGCCACGGACGAGCGCATGCTCGAGCTGCTCGAGCCCTACCGCGGGCATCGCGCCCGCGCCGTGCGCTGCATCGGCCGGGCCGGCCTCGGGTTCCCCCGCTACGGGCCGAAGGTCGAAGTGCCGGCGATCGCCAACCTGTAGGTCCGCTCGTCGTCGACGACGCCGGTGAAGTCGAAGCCGAGCCGCTCGAGCAGCCGGGCCGACGGCGCGTTGTCGAGATCGCAGCCGGCGACGACGGCGGTCACGCCCTCGTCCCGCAGTGCCCGCAGCAGCGCCACGACGGCCTCGCTGGCGTAGCCCTTGCCCTGGTGGTCGGGATGCAGGCTGTAGCCGATCTCGACCTCGCTGCCGTCGGGATCGGGCCAGAACGCGACGTCGCCGACGAGGACGCCGTCGTGCTCGATCGCCACCTGGAACCAGTGACCGGGTCGCCACACCGGCACCGTCGTCATCTCGGCGAAGAACTCGTCGGCGGCGGCGTCGGAGTAGTCCTCGTCCCACGACTGGTAGCGCGCCACCTCGGGGTGGCGCCGGTAACCGAGGAAGCCGGCGCGGTCGCTCGCCTGGAACCGTCGCAGCACGAGGCGCGACGTCGTGATCGGCAGCGTCAGAGCCACGACATCGGATCGGTCGTCACGCCGTGCACCCGCACCTCGAAGTGGAGGTGATCACCGGTGGCGTCACCGGTGTGGCCGACGGTGCCGATCGTCTGTCCCTGCGTGATCTTCTGCCCGCTGCTCACCGCGGCGCGCGCCAGGTGCGAGTACGACGTGGCGATGCCGTTGCCGTGGTCGACGACGACGGTGAGGCCGTAGCCGTTGCGCATGCGCACCTCGACGACGGTGCCCGCGGCGGCGGCGAACGCCGTCGGCTTGCCGGCGAAGTCGGTGCCGGTGTGGAACTGGGGCTGGTGGTAGATCGGGTGCGTCCGCGGCCCGTACGTCGTCGTCACCCGAGAGCCGGGGAGCGGGTGGGCGAGCACGCCCTTGCGGGCCGACGCGCCGGGCTGGCAGCCCTGGCGCAGTCGCAGCAGCGACGTGAGCTGGCGGCTTTCGGCCGCGGTGCGGTCGAGCGGCGCCGCGTTCGCCGGGATCGACGCCGGCGGGAGCGGCGTCGTGCCGAGCCAGTAGCCGCCGCCGCGGTGCGCCGTCATGCCGATGACGGCGTCCTTGCACGCGTTGGCGGCGGAGCCGGCGAAGGGCGCGCCGCCGTAGGAGTAGATGCCGCCGTCGCGCGTGACGAGCCAGTACGCCTTCGCCGACGACGCCTCGATGCCGGTGACGGGCTCGTCGAGGCGCTGGCCGCCGAGCGAGCCGGCGAACGTGGCGCCGCCGAACGTGTAGACGCCGCCGTCGGCGGTGGCGAGCCAATAGCCCTTGCCGAGTGGCGTCGGCGTCATGCCGACGACGGGCGACACCGGTCGGTTCCTCGTGAGGTCGCCGTACTGCTGCGCAGTCCCGAACGTCCACACCGCACCGCCGGCGGTGACGATCCAGTAGCCGTAGCCGATCGGCGCCGTCGCGATGCCGACGGCGTCGTGCACGCCCTTGTCCCCCGTCGAACCGAGGAACGGCGCGTCGCCGAACGTGAACACGCCACCGTCGGCGGCGACGAGCCAGTAGCCGCGGCCGGTCGGCGTCGGCGTCATGCCGACGATGGGCTGGTTCAGCTCGATGTTGCCGAGCGAGCCGGCGTAGTGGGCGCCGCCGAACGCGAACACGCCGCCGTCCGACGCCACCTCCCAGTAGCCCGAGCCGTCGGGACTGGCGACGACGTCGACCACCGGCGCGTTGAGCACGACGCCCTCGGTCGAGCCGTGATCGGGCGCGCCGTAGGCGAGGACGTCGCCGCCCGCCGTCGCCGCACCCGCGGGCGATGGCAGCAGCACCACCAGCGCCGCGACCATCCCGACCAGAGCCCGCCGTGCCCTCATTCGTGCATCATGACGCGTCGTGACCTCGAACCCGGTGCTCCTCGTCCATGGCTTCGCCTCGTCGTTCGCGCTCAACTGGCAGGAGTCGGGGCTCTCGTACCTGCTCGAGGACGCCGGCCGTGAGGTGATCGGCGTCGACCTGCTCGGCCACGGCTCGGCACCCAAGCCCCACGACCCCGCCGAGTACGCCGACCTCGGCGCCCGGGTCGTCGACGCGCTGCCGGCGTCGGGTCAGGTCGACGCCGTCGGGTTCTCGATGGGGGCGCGCACGCTGATCGAGGTGGCGTCGGCGCATCCCGACCGGTTCTCGTCGTGCGTGTTCGCCGGCGTCGGCGACAACCTGTTCATGGAGGGCGACCGCGAGCCGATCGCCCACGCCATCGAGACCGGCGACGGCGGGCCCGGCGGCGTGGCCGCGCTGTTCGTCTCCTTCGCCGGCGGGTCGGGCAACGATCCGGCGGCGCTCGCCGCGTGCATGCGCCGCAACGAGCCGCCGATCACCGACGAGCAGCTGGCCCGCATCACGTGCCCGTCGCTCGTGATCCTCGGCGACAAGGACTTCGTCGGGAAGGGCGAGCGGCTGGCCGAGGGCCTGCCGAACGCCACGCTCAAGTACCTCCGCAACGTCGAGCACTTCGCCACCCCGAAGGACTTCGGCTTCATCGACGCCACGCTGGCGTTCCTCGGGGCGCAGCCCTGATCCGTTTGTGCGGTGGAAGTGGGTCCTGGACACCCACATTCACCGCACAATCGAACTAGGAAACGGCCGTGACCGACAGCCAGGAGTCGTACAGGCCGGCGTAGACGCCGCCGGCGGCGACGAGGTCGTCGTGGTGGCCGGACTCGACGAGCTCGCCCTGCTCCATCACCAGCACGTGGTCGGCGCGCTCGGCCGTCGACAGGCGGTGGGCGATCGTCAGCGACGTCCGCCCGTGCGCCAGCACCTCGAGCGCCCGGGTCAGCCGGGTCTCGGTCAGCGGATCGACGGCCGACGTCGCCTCGTCGAGCACCAGGCACGTCGGGTTCGCCACCGACGCCCGCACGAGCGCCACGAGCTGCCGCTCGCCGACCGACAGGTGCTCGCCCCGCTGCCCGACCGGCGTGTCGAGCCCGAACGGGAGACCGTCGACCCACGGCGTCAGCCCGAGCGAGTCGAACGCGGCGAGGATCGAATCGTCCGACGCCTCGGGCGCACCGAAGCGCACGTTGTCGCCCACGGTCGTCGAGAACAGGAACCCGTCCTGCGGCACCATCACGATGCGCCGCCGCAGCGACGCCGCCTCCACCTCGCGCAGGTCGACGCCGTGCACGAGGATCCGCCCGCCCGTCGGATCGGCGAGCCGGGTGAGCAGCTTCGCCACCGTCGTCTTGCCCGAGCCCGTCGCACCGACCATCGCCACGTGGGTGCCGACCGGGATCGTGAACGAGACGTCGCGCAGGACCGGGCGGGGATCGTCGGGATACGAGTACGTCACGCCCGAGAACACGACCTCGGGCGGATCCATCGGCAGCACGACGCCCGAGGTCGGCACGACGATGTCGATCGGCGTGTCGAGCACGTCGAGCACCTTGCGCCAGCCGGCGACGGCCGTCTGCGTCTGGTCGAGCACCTCGGTGAACTCGCCCACCGGCTGCAGGAACAGCTGCACGAGGAACAGGAACGCCACGAGCTCGCCCGCCGACAGGCCGCCGCCGGGACCGATCCACACGCCGACGGCCACGACGGCGGCGACGATCATCCCGGCGAACAGCTCGTTGATCGGGAACAGGAACGCGCCGAGCAGCCCGCCCCGCACCGCCGCCTTGCGGAACTCCTCGATGGAGTCGACGACTCGCTCGGTCGACCGCTCCTCCTGGCCGAACCCGCGCACGAGCGCGGCGCCCTGCAGCGCCTCCGACAGCGACGTCAGGAGATCGCTCACCCGATCACGGATCGCGTCGTACGCCTTGATCAGGCGCTTCTGCATGCGCTTCAGCACCGGGATGATCGGCAGCGAGATGCCGACGACGACGAGCGTGAGCCGCCAGTCGTAGACGAGCATCGCCGTGATCGTCGCCAGCATCATCGTGCCGTCGACGATCCACGCGATCGCGCCCCACTGGAAGAAGCGCGACAGCGTCTCGACGTCCGACGTCACCCGCGCCGTCAGCGCGCCGCGACGCTCGGCCGACTGGTGGCCGATCGACAGGCGGTGGATGTGGGCGAACGCCTGCGAGCGCAGCGAGTACAGCGCCGCCTCGCTCGACACCGCCAGGCGGCGATGGGTGAGGAACGTCGTCACCGCCGTGATCGACACGACGACAGCCGCCATGCCGCACAGCCGGTAGATCACCGGCAGGTCGACCGAGTCCCCGAGCACGCCGCGGTCGAGCACCTGCTGCACGAGCACGGGGATCGCCACGCGCCCGGCCCCACCGACGAGCGCCAGCAGCACGGTGACGATCGCGCCGCGACGCAGCTCGGGCGTCGCCCGCATCCCTCGCCGCACGATCTCGATGGCGCCGGCGTCCTGCACCTCCTGCCGCGTCACGACGCCCGCTCCTGCGCGTACGCCTGCACCAACCGCCCGTACGCCGGCAGCGAGGCGAGCAGCTCGTCGTGCGTTCCGTGCCCCACGACCCGACCGCGGTCGACGAACAGCACGCGATCCGCGGTGGCGATCGTCGACGGGCGGTGGGCGACGATCAGCGTCGTCGTGTCGGCCAGCGCGCCGTCGAGCCGGTTGAGGATGCCGGCCTCGGTCGTGGGGTCGACGGCCGACGTCGCGTCGTCCAGCAGCAGCAGCCGGGGCTGGCGCAGCAGCGCGCGCGCCAGCGCGACGCGCTGGCGCTGCCCGCCCGACAACGTCGCACCGCGCTCGCCCACGACCGTCTCGACGCCGTGCGGCAGCTCACCGACGAACGCCTCGGCGGCCGCCAGGTGCAGCGCCTCCGACAGCCGCTCCATCGGCACGTCCATGCCGAACGCCACGTTCTCGCCGATCGACTCGCCGAAGAGGAAGGCCTCCTGCAGGGCCAGGCCCGTCGCCGCGTGCAGCTCGCCCGGCGCGAGGTCGCGCACGTCGACGCCACCGAGCCGGATCGAACCGGCGTCGGCCCGCAGCAGCCCGGCGAGGAGCAGCACGATCGTCGACTTGCCGGAACCGGTGGGACCGACGAGCGCCGTCGTCGTGCCCGGCTCGAGCCGGAACGACAGGTCGTGGAGCACGGGCGCGTCGGGCTCGTAGCCGAAGGCCACGCCGGACACCTCGACGGCGAGGGCGCCGGCCGGCAGCGTCGCGTCACCGGACCGCGCGTCGGGCGGCGGCGTGCGCAGCACGCCCTGCACGCGATCCCAGCCGGCGACCGAGTGCGGCATGTCGGCCAGCACGAAGCCGATCAGCCGCAGCGGCCAGATCAGCAGGCTGAACAGGTTCACGAAGCTGACGAGGCGGCCGGCGGTGATGGCGCCGGCGTCGAGGCGCCACGCCCCGACGACGATCAGCAGCACCATGCCGAGCGTCGGCACGACGTCGAGCGCCGTCTCGAACGCGGCCCGGATCGTCGCCATCTCGACCTTGGCGTCGCGCAGCGAGCCGGCGATGGCGCGGAAGCGCTCGCTCTCGCGCTCCTCGGCGCCGAGCGCCTTCACGACGAGGGCGCCGTCGAAGCTCTCGTGGGCGACGGCCGACACCTCGCCGACGCGCGCCTGCGCGCGCGTCGTCGGCTCCTCGACCTTGCGCTGGTACACGGCGTTCAGCGCGCCGATCGCCGGGAACACGAGGAACGCGATCAGCGCCAGCCACGGATCGGTGACGACGAGCCACGCGGCGGCGAGGACGAGCATGAGCACGACGCCCGTGGAGTACGGCAGCGGCGCGAGCACGAACGTCGTCGCCTCGGCATCCGACGACGCGTGGGCGAGCAGCTCACCGGTCGGCTGGCTGCGGTGGTACTCGAGCGGCATGCGTCCGTAGTGGCGCACGACCGCCTTGCGCAGGTCGGTGTCGACGCCGTGCTGGGTCAGCACCGCCATCGTGCGGCGCAGGACGATGCCGCCCGCCTTGATCACGGCGACGCTGATGATCGCAACGCACGCCCCGACCACCGAGCCGTGCCAGCGATCGCCCTGCTCGAAGCTCGGCACGATCACGTCGTCGACGACGCGGCCGATCACGTACGACGTCGCCACCGTGGCCGCGCCGAAGATCCACGCCCCGGTGATGGCGAGTGCGAAGGTGCGCGGCCGCATCCGCACCACCGAGACGATGACGTGGATGCCGCGCCGGAGAAGGCGGCCCTGCATGGCCTACCGAGTAAAGCGGGTCCCCGGCGGGTCGATGGCCCAGTCCGCCGATTGCTCCCACCGGTCCTCGTAGACGACCTCGGTGAGGGGTCGGCGGCGCACCGGGCCGTGGTTGCCCTCGGGGTGGCCGATCGGGATCGTGGCGCACACCGCGGTGCCCTCGGGGATGCCGAGCAGCTCGCGCAGCTGGGGCTCGACGGCGCCGTGCCACATCGTCAGCACGCCGCCCAGGCCCCGGGCCCGGGCCGCGAGCAGGAGGTTCTGGCACGCCGGGTAGACGGACGCGCCCTCGGTCGGGTCCGGCTTCCGGTACCGGTTCAGGCACGGGATGACCACGACCGGGATCTGCTCGAACCGGTCGACGAACTGCTGCATCGCCCGGCCGGCGCGACCGGCGCCGGTCGACAGGTCGCCGTCGGCCAGCCGGGCGTAGTCGCCCTTGGACATCTGCGCCCACATCGCCCGGAACGCCCCGCCCAGCAGTGCCTTGGCCTCGACGGCGACCGGCCCGTCGCGCAGCACGACGAACCGGAACGCGTTGCGGTTGCTGCCGTTGGGCGCCCGGCTGGCGGCGAAGAGGATGGCGGCGAGGTCCTCGTCGCTGACCGGCTCGTCGGTGAAGCGGCGGATCGACCGGGTGGTGAGCAGCCCTTCGTAGAGGCTGACCTCGCTCACAGGTGCTCGGCGGCGGCGGCCCGCACGGCGGCCTCGATGGCGGACCAGTCGGCGCCGTCGGCCCGGGTGACCGTGACGAAGTCGGCGGTGCCGAACACCGACGCGACGCCGCCGGCGGCGAACACGGCCGCAGCGAAGGGGTTGGACGCCGCGTCCTCGGCCGAGCCGATCGTGAACATGTCGTCGAAGCGGCGGTCGACGGTGAACTTCATCGCGTCGGGATTGGGCGTCGACGAGACGTGGGTGACCTCGGCCATGCCGAGACCTTAGACAGGTCGCCCCGAAGGGCGACCTGTCTAGATCGGGTGCGGCGCGTGGATCTCGGCTTCGTGCCAGTGCTCGTTGACGATCTGCTCGGCCGTGGAGGCCAGATCGTCCTGGAGCTCGGTGATCTCGGCCTCGAGCTGCCGCATGCGATCAGCCCGCCCCTGCACACGCGCTCGCTCGAGCTCCTCGGTCAGCTCGGTGAGCTGCAGCTCGACGCCGACGGCGTGGTCTTCGAGTCGTGGATCCGCCATGTCGCCTGCGTACCCTCCGCCCCTCGCCGTGAACCCGCTCCTACGCTCCGCGTGTGCGGATGACCACCCCCGGCATCCGGGTCGCGGTGGCGACGGCGGGCGGCGTCGTGACCTTCGCGGTCGCGCTCGCGACGGGCGCGCCGTGGCAGGCGGCCGTCCTCCTGGGCTCCGACGTCGCCGCGGCGACGTGGCTGACGTGGATGTGGTCGTCGATCGCCCGCATGGGCGGCACCGACGTGCGCGAGGTCGCCCGGCTCGAGGAGCCGACCCGTCTCCTCGCCGACGTCATCCTGCTCGCGGCATCGGTCGGCTGCCTCGTGGGCGTCGGCCTCGACCTCGCCGAGGCCGAGGATCGCCACGGCGGTACGAAGGCGGCGCTCGTCGTGCTCGCCGTGGGCAGCGTGCTGCTGTCGTGGACGGTCGTGCACACCGTGTTCGCGCTGAAGTACGCCCGCCGCTACTACGGCGACCCCGAGGGCGGCGTCGACTTCGAGGCATCGCTGGCGCCGACGTTCGTCGACTTCGCCTACCTGGCGTTCACGATCGGCATGACGTACCAGGTGTCCGACACCGGGTTCACGTCCCAGGACATGCGTCGCCTCGCGCTGGGCCACGCGCTGCTGAGCTTCCTCTTCGGCACGTTCATCCTGGCGGTGACGATCAACGTCGTCGCCGGCTTCGTCTAGGTGTTGTGCCCACGGACGTTGTTGACGGTCCGCTGATGAGTTGAGCCTCCGGGCGATTGTGGAGCTGTCGAAGGCACCCACAAGCCCCGGAGGCTCGATTTGCACGGTAACGCTCCACTCACGATCGAAGGCCGACGCCGGCTGGTCGAACGGATCAGCTCGGGTTGGACGATCAAGGCCGCGGCGGAAGCGGCGAACATCTCACGCCAGACGGCGTCCAAGTGGTGGAACCGCTGGCTCGCCGACGGCGACGTCGGTCTGTGCGATCGGTCGAGTCGGCCGCGTCGATCGCCGAACAAGACTCGCCGCAAGGTCGAGAAGCGGATCGTCGGTCTGCGCCGTCGTCGCAAGCTGGGCCCGGCTCGGATCGCCGGCATCGTCGACGTTCCAGCCTCGACGGTGCATGCCGTGCTCGTCCGCAACGGCCTGAACCGGCTCGAGTGGATGGACCGGGTCTCGGGCCAGGTGATCCGACGCATCGAGACCAACTACTGCGGCGAGCTGGCGCACGTCGACGTGAAGTTCCAGGCTGTGGTGCCGCCGGGCGGCGGTCACCGCATGCTCACCCGCGAGACCCGGAACGGCTCGATGATCAAGCGAGGCCGCGGCTACGTGTGCGTGCACTCGATGGTCGACGCCCACAGCCGCCTCGCCTACGTCGAGATCCTCAGCCACGAGAACGCCGAGGACTGCACCGCGTTCCTGGGCCGCGCCGTCGCCTGGTTCGCCGACCACAACATCCGCATCGAACGGATCCTCACCGACAACGGCAACGGCTACCGCAGCCACGCCTGGCGCGACCGATGCGCCGACCTCGGCATCGTCCACACCCGCACCAAGGTCCGGCACCCCTACACCAACGGCAAGGTCGAACGGTTCAACCGGACCCTCCGCGACGAATGGGCTTGGGCACGGCTCTACCGCTCAGATGCCGAACGAGGCCGCGCCCTGGACCGCTGGATCCACGACTACAACCACCACCGGCACCACACCGCCATCGACGGCCCGCCCATCAGCCGCGTCAACGACCTACCTGGGCACAACAGCTAGGTCGCGTTCAGGAACCGCAGCAGCTCGGCGCGGATCGCCGGGCGAGAGCCGAACACGAGCAGGGTCGTCGCCTCCCGCACGAGTCGCTCGGCGTCGGTCCCCCGCTCGACCGCGCCGCTGCCGCCGTGCACGACGAGCGCGCCCGCGGCCTGCAGCGCGAACGCGCACGCCGCGGCGCGGGCGCCGGGGAGCAGCTCGACGTCGGCGTTGTCGAGCAGCTCGCGCACGCCCCGCAGCTCCTCGTCGAGGACCGACGAGCCGACGAGCCGGCAGCACCGCTCGGCGAGGCCGAGCGCCATCGACCCGTTCGTCCGCAGACCGGCGGCGTCGCGCGCCGGCCACTCCGACCACGGGAACCGGCTCGTCATGCGCTCGGCGCCGACCCGGACGCCGTCGACGTGCAGCGTGACGGTCGCCGATGCGCTCATCCCGAGCAGCCGGTGCGGCGCGGCCCGGAAGCCATCGCTCGCGGTGTCGACCAGCAGCCACACGACGTCGTCCTCGGGCGTGCGCGCGGACACGTGGATCACGTCGGTGAGCCCCCAGCCGCTGACCCACGGGGCGACGCCGTCGATGACCCACGAGTCGCCGTCCTGACGGGCGCGGAGCTTCGGCGTCGGCAGGAGGCCCGCGAACGCGACCGTCGAGCGCACGTCACCGCTCGCCAGACGCGGCACCCACTCGCGCATCGACTCGGCGCCGAACGAGCACGCCGCCACCGTCCCGTGGTGCTGGAGCCACACGAGCGTCGTCGTCATGCACCCACCGGCGAACGCGGCGTTGATCGGGTGCGCCTCAGGGAACCCGTCGAGCACGCCCGGCGCCGCCAGCCCGTAGAAGCCCTCGGCGGCCAGCCGGTCGAGGCGCTCGCGCGGCACGACGTCCATGGCATCGACGGCCGACGCCGTCGGGAACAGGACGTCGTCGGCGAACACCTGCGCCTTCGCCGGCCACTCGCTCACGTCAGGTGTTCTGGATGAGCAGGCCGCCGTCGACGGCGATGTTCGTTCCGGTGCAGTACGACATCGCCGGCAGGCAGAAGTTCAGCGTCATCTGGGCGACCTCCTCGGGCTGCCCGTAGCGGCGCAGCGGCACCCGGCGCCGAGCGAACTTCGTCTTCGCCTCGTCGGGGATCGGTGCCGTCATGCCGGTGAGGATCGGGCCCGGCTGCACGCAGTTCACGGTGATGCCGAACTCGCCCAGCTCCATCGCCAGCGCTCGCGTCAGGCCGATCACGCCGGTCTTGGCGGCGACGTACGCCGAGTTGTACTTCGTGGCCCCCGACCCCTCGGTCGACGCGATGTTCACGATCCGCCCCTCCCCGCTCTCCTTGAGGTGCGGGAGGCAGGCCCGGATCGTGAGCACGTGGGCGGTGAGGTCGACGTCGAGCGTGCGCTGGAAGTCGTCGAGGTACGAGGCGCCGTCGACCGGGCCGCCGGCGACCATGCCGGCGTTGTTGACGAGCAGGTCGAGGGACCCGAAGGCGGCGACGATCTCGTCGACGACCCGCTGGACGTTGGCCTCGTCGCTCACGTCGAGGACCCAGCCCCGGGCGGTGCCGCCCGCCGTGGTGATCTCGTCGACGACCGCCTGCACGCGGCCCTTGTCGAGGTCGGTGACCGCGACCTTGGCGCCCTCGTCGGCGAACAGGTGCGCCGTGGCCCGCCCCATCCCGCTCTGGGCGCCGGTGATGAGCGCCGTCTTGCCCGCGATGGAGCGATTTCCCGTTGTCAGCCTCGGCATGGCGTCTGCCTAGCATCCGGCTCGTGGCTGTTGCCGAGGAAGACCTGGACGACGAAGCGCGCGAGGCCCGGGCCGCGATGCCGGACGCTCGCCGCCCCGACCGCTACCGGTCGGTGTCGTCGAACGGGCTCCGGCTCGCCGTCTACGAGTGGGGCGACGTCAACGCCCCGCCCATCCTGTTCACCCACGGCGGCATGGACTTCGCCGGCACGTACGACCTGTTCGCCCCGCTCGTGGCCGACGGCGGCTGGCGGGTCGTCGCCTGGGACCAGCGCGGCCACGGCGACTCCGAGCACGCCGCGCTCTACTCGTGGGACGCCGACGTGCGCGACGCGATCGCGGTGATGGACACCCTCAGCGCCGGACCGATCCCCGTCCTCGGCCACTCCAAGGGCGGCGGCCTGCTCATGCAGCTGGCAGAGATGGCACCGAACCGCGTCAGCCACCTCGTCAACGTCGACGGCCTCCCCGGCAAGGGCCGGCGCATGGTCGACGTCCCCGAGCACGAGCGCACGCGGATGATGACGGCCGAGCTCGGTCGCTGGCTCGAGCACCGGCGCAGCAGCGCCACCGGCCAGCGCAAGCCCGGCACCCTCGACGACCTTGCCGGCCGCCGCGCCCGCATGAACCCGCGCCTCTCGCGTGAGTGGCTGCGCTACCTCGTGACGATCGGCGCCCGCAAGGACCCCGACGGCTGGCGTTGGAAGATCGATCCGTCGATGCGCTTCGGCGGCTTCGGCCCGTGGCGACCGGACTGGTCGCTGCTCCGCATGCCCGGCCTCGGCATGCCGTTCCTCGGCATCCTCGGCCTCCACATGGAGGAGATGGGCTGGGGCGTGAAGCCGTCCGACGTCGAGCCCTACCTGCCGATGGGCGCCGAGTTCCACGCCCTCGACACCGGCCACTTCGTGCACATCGAGCGGCCGCGCGAGGTCGCCGACCTCGTCCTCGACTTCCTGGCCCGTCGATGACCGACCCCGTGATGCTGCGGCACAACCGGGTCGACCTCGCGCTCCACGAGCTGCGGGGCGGCGAGCGCCCGCTGCTCCTGCTGCACGGCCTCGGCGAGCAGTCGCCGACCGCGGTGCCGGCGTGGGCCGACGCGTGGCCCGGCGCGGTGTGGGCGCTGGACTTCACCGGCCACGGCGCGTCGACCGTGCCCAACGGCGGCGGCTACACCGCCGAGGTCCTGATGGGCGACGCCGACGCCGCCCTGGAGCACCTCGGACCGACGACCGTGCTCGGCCGCGGGCTCGGCGGCTACGTCGCGCTGCTGCTCGCCGGCGCCCGGGCCGACGTCGTGCGGGGCGCGGTGATCGCCGACGGCCCCGGCCTCTTCGGGGGGCCGTCGGGCCCGACGTCACCGGCGATGGTCGTGGTCCCGCCGGGCATGACCGGACCGCCCGATCCGTTCGCCATGCTCGAGCTCTCGCGCGACATCCGCCCCGCGGACTACGCGCTGTCCTTCGCCCGGGCGGCCGCCGAGCACAGCGACCTCGACTCGCCGCTCGCCGTGAGCGCCATGGGCCGGCCGGCGTGGCTGACGGCGGTGATGGAGGACCTGCTCCTCGAGCGCACCCCGGTCGAGGACGCGCTCGCTGCATATGCTCGCTGACACCAACATCATCCAGGGGGAGACGCAATGAAGGCTGCAGTCCTGCAGGAGATCCCGGGCCAGCTCGTCATCGACGACGTCCAGATCGACAAGCCCGGGCCGCGCGAGGTGCTCGTGAAGACGGCGGCAGCGGGCTGCTGCCACTCCGACCTGCACTTCATGGAGGGCAAGTACCCGTACCCGGTGCCCGCCGTCATGGGCCACGAGTCGGCCGGCATCGTCGAGGCCGTCGGCTCCGACGTCAGCTACGTGAAGCCCGGCGACCACGTCATCACGTGCCTGTCGGTGTTCTGCGGCCAGTGCAACTTCTGCGTCGCCGGCAAGCCGCACCTCTGCACCAAGGAGGCGACCCGCCGCGGCTTCGACCAGGCCCAGCGCCTGTCGAAGGACGGCAACCCGGTGTTCCAGTTCCTCGACCTGTCGTCCTTCGCCGAGCAGATGCTCGTGCACGAGGGCGCAGTCGTGAAGATCCGCGAGGACATGCCGCTCGACCGCGCTGCGCTCATCGGCTGCGGCGTCACCACCGGCCTCGGCGCGGTGCTCAACACCGCGGGCGTGCGCGCCGGTGAGACGGTCGCCGTCATCGGCTGCGGCGGCGTCGGCCTGTCGGCGATCCAGGGCGCGGCGATCGCCGGCGCCGGTCGGGTCATCGCCGTCGACATGGTCGACTCCAAGCTCAAGCTCGCCGAGTCGCTCGGCGCGACGGACCTCGTGAACGCCAAGGACGTCGACGCCGTCGGCACCGTGATCGAGATGACCGGCGGCGGCGTCGATCACGCCTTCGAGGCCATCGGCCTGAAGGTCGCCGCCGAGCAGGCGTTCGGCATGATCAAGAACGGCGGCACCGCCACCGTGATCGGCATGATCCCGATCGGCCAGAAGGTCGAGCTCGACGGCTTCCAGTTCCTCATGGAGAAGAAGATCCAGGGCTCGAACATGGGCTCGAACAAGTTCCGCATCCACATGCCGCAGTACGTCGACATGTACCTCAGCGGCAAGCTGAACCTCGACGACATGATCTCGGCCCGCCTCCCGCTGGAGGAGATCAACTCGGCGTTCGACTCGATGAAGACCGGCGAGATCGCTCGCGACGTCATCATCTTCGACTGACCCGCTGACGCTTCTCGTTCTGGGCGGGAATTCGTACCGATTCGGTACGGGTTCCCGCCCAGAACCGTTTCAGAACCGCAGGTCGAGCTCGAGCGTGCCGTTCGGGCCGGACTCGGCGGCGAACGTGCCGGCGCCGGCGGCGCCCGCGAGCTCGTCGCTCGACGCGCCGGGCACGACCGTCACGTCGGCCCGCGCCACGCCGTCGTCGAAGCGACCGACGTGCTGCAGCACGAGCGTGCCCGACCGCTCGCCGATGCGACCGGTGATGTGCTCGATCCCGGTGAACGTCGCCGTCCCGTCGGGTGCGTACGCCATCACGTACTGCGAGGTCGCGATCGCGTCGAGGTCACCGGAGCACCACTTCTGGATGCTGGCCCGCGCCAGCTTGGGCTCGTCGGCGTACGCCTCCTCGTCCCACTCGGTGAGCCTCGTTGCCGACCGCAGCATCGTCATGGGCGCGCGCTGCCCCCGATGCCCGATCGCTACTCCAACAGCAGGTCGCGCAGGCGGTCGAGCGTTCCCGCGGGAACGCCCGCGGGACCCGTGAGGTACGCCACGACACCGCCGTGGTCCTCGCGCAGGTGCTGCAACGTCGCCGCCATGACGGGACGGCGCGCCGACAGGAACGGTCGCACCTTCTCGACGTCGACGCCGGCCGCCTCGATCGTCGGCCGCAGCTCCTCGATGCGCTTGTTCGACCGGTACAGGGTCGACAGCTCGTAGTCGTCGAGGATCGTCTCGTCGTCGACGCCGAGCACCGAGAGCAGCAGTGCGGCGGCGATGCCGGTGCGGTCCTTGCCCGCCGTGCAGTGGAACAGCGCCGGCAGCCACTCGTCCTCGGCGAGGTGGTCGAGCACGCGTCCGAAGGTCGTGGCGCCGTCGCGCAGCATGTCGACGTACATGTCGGCCATGAAGCCGTCGTCGGCCTCGGGCAGCTCGCCGTCGAGGATCTGCTGCAGCAGCTCCTTGCTGTTCGTGAGGTCGGGGTCCTCGCCCACCATGAGGTGCAGCGACCGGGTCGACCCGCCGTCCATCGGGATCGCCGTGGGCTGGCGCTCCCGCTCGTGCGACCACCGCAGGTCGAGCACCGACCGCAGGCCGAGCCCGGCCACGACCGACAGGTCGGCGGGCGTCAGCGCGTGGAGCGCATCGCTGCGGAACACCCGTCCCCATCGGACGGTACGACCGTCGAGGCCGGCGTAGCCCCCCAGGTCACGGAAGTTCAGGGCTCCTTCGAGCGACACGAGGCGGTCCTGGGCCATGCGGGATACGTTCGCGCATGCTCAAGGACTTCAAGGCGTTCATCCTCCGGGGCAACGTGGTCGACCTCGCCATCGGCGTGGCGATCGGTGCGGCGTTCGCGTCGGTCATCGGCGCGTTCACCACGGGGATCATCACGCCGCTGCTCGCCATCCCCGGCAGCAAGGCCAGCTTCAGCCAGATGTCGTTCGAGATCAGCGGCGCCGAGTTCCTCTACGGCGCGGTGATCGACGCGATCCTCAACTTCGTCATCGTCGCCGCCGTGCTGTTCTTCGTCGTCGTCGTGCCGGTCAACAAGCTGATGGCCCGACGCAAGACCGAGCCCGAGGTCGAGTCGACGACGAAGGACTGCCCCCGCTGCCTGTCGTCGGTTCCGGTCGCGGCGACGCGCTGCGCGTTCTGCACCAGCGACATCTAGTACCGCAGCGTCGCCAGCACCCCGTAGTGATCCGACGGCACCACGCCGTCGACGGCGTCCTGCCCGATCACGCGACACGACGTCACGTGCCCGGCACCGCCGGCACGCGGCCAGCCCGTGTAGACGAAGTCGATGCGGCGGGCGACCTCGAGGTCGAGGCGGGCGTACGGGTTCTCGTTCGACCAGGTGTGCCCGGGCCCGCCGTCACCCGCCATCTCCCACGCGTCGTGGAACACGAGCTTGGGCACCGGGATCGCCGTGCGCCCGTTCAGCATCCACATCTCGGTGGAGTCGGGCGGTGCGTTCATGTCACCGCACAGGATCGGCGCGAACGCCCGCGGCCGCCGCTCGGCGATGCGCTCGCAGATGTAGCGCACCTGGTCCTGGCGCACGTCGCTGTGGTCGAAGCGCCAGTTGAGGTGCGTGCAGAAGACCTGGAACCGTCCGCGCGGCCCGTCGATCTCGGCCATGACGAGCGTGCGGTGCTCCTCGGCGTCGGGACGCGCCGGCAGCGGCCACTCCTCGGAGTCGACGATCGGCCAGCGCGAGAGGATGGCGTTGCCGAAGTCGACGCCGTCGAGGTGCAGGCGATGGGCGTACACGTGCTCGTAGCCCAGGTCGTCGGCGAGCCGTGACGCCGACGAGGTGCCGTCGGCGTCGCCCCACACCTCCTGCAGCGCGCACACGTCGGGCGACAGCGAGCGGATCGTCTCCTGGATCGCCGGGAAGCGCGCCTCCCATGGCCCGAAGCGCCACCACAGGTTCCACGAGAGCACCGACATCGTGCTCTCGATCAGCTCGCCGTACGGACCGACGTGCTCGGCCAACTAGAAGCCCTTGAACTCGGGTGAGCGCTTCTCCATGAACGCGGTGAAGCCCTCGACGAAGTCCTTCGACTGGAACAGCGGCAGCAGCTGCAGGAACACGTGGTTCACGTGGTCGTCGAACGTCTCGCGGTTGGCGGTGCGGAACATGCGCTTGGTCGCCCGCACCGCGAGCGGCGCGTTGGCGGCGATCTTCTCGGCCATCTCGATGGCGGCGTCGAGGGCGCCGCCCTCGGGCACGACCTTGTTCACGAGGCCGAGGTCGAGCGCCTCCTTGGCGAGGATCGTCTCGCCGACGAAGGCCAGCTCGGCGGCCTTGGCGTAGCCGACGATGCGGGGCAGGAGCCACGTGCCGCCGCTCTCGGGGAGGATGCCGCGCTTCACGAACGCCGGCGCCAGCTTGGCGTTCTCCGACGCGATGCGGATGTCGCAGCCCAGCGCGAGGTCGAGGCCGTAGCCGGCGGCGCCGCCGTTGACGGCGGCGATGGTCGGCGTGTCGACGTTGTGCAGCACCGTCGGCGGCGTCTGGCGAGGATCGAGCTCGCCGGCGCGCGGGCGAGGCGCGTCGTCGGGGCGATCGCCGAACGCGTTGCCCTGCGACGCGCCCTGCAGGTCGAGACCGGCGCAGAACGCCTTGGGGCCGGCGCCGGTGATCACGATGCAGCGCACCGACTGATCGGCGTCGGCGGCGACGAGCTCCTTCGACAGCGCGTCGAGCATCGGGCCCGAGATCGTGTTCATCCGGTCGGGACGGTTCAGCGTCAGGACGGCGACGTGGCCGCGGCGCTCGGCAAGCAGGTGATCGGTCATCGCTGCCATCATTGCCGAATGGCTCTTGGGGGGATCGTCAGCACGCAGTCAGGCCCGGTCCAGGGCGTCGATCACGACGGCATCACGGTGTTCCGGGGCATCCCGTACGCCGAGGCGCCCGCCGGCGAGCTGCGGTTCAAGCCGCCCGTCGCCCGCAAGCCGTGGACCGACACGCTCGTCGCCGAGCACGCCGGTGCCGTGGCCTGGCAGAACCCGTCGCCGCTCGAGGGCATGCTCGGCGCCGCGTCGCCGCCCACCGGTGACGACCACCTTCTGCTCAACATCTGGAGCCCGGGCCTCGACGACGCCAGGCGTCCCGTGCTGTTCTGGATCCACGGCGGCGCGTTCGTCACCGGCTCGGGCTCGACGCCCTGGTACGACGGCACGCAGTTCGCGAAGCAGCACGACGTCGTCGTCGTGACGATCAACTACCGCCTCGGCGCCCTCGGCTTCCTCAACCTCGCCGACATCGGCGGGCCCGAGTGGGAGGGGTCGGCCAACCTCGGCATCCTCGACCAGTCGTTCGCGCTGCGGTGGGTGTCGGAGAACATCGCCGGCTTCGGCGGCGACCCGGCCAACATCACGATCTTCGGCGAGTCGGCCGGCGGCATGAGCGTCGCCACCCAGCTCGGCCTGCCGGCGTCGAAGGGCCTCTTCCGCCGGGCCATCGCCCAGAGCGGCGCCGCCGGTCACGTGCACACGCGCGAGACGTCGACGTCGGTCGCCCGCCGCATGCTCGAGTTGCTCGGCATCCCCGAGGACGACGTCGCTCGCATCCAGCAGATCCCGGTGGCCGACATCCTCGCCGCCCAGGAAAAGGTCAACACCGAGCGCACCGATGCCGCCAACGGCGGCCTGCCGTTCATGCCGTGCGTCGACGGCGTCACGCTCCCGGTCGGCCCGCAGCAGGCGGTGGCCGACGGCCACGCCGCCGGTGTCGACCTCCTGCTCGGCACGAACCTCGACGAGATGACGCTGTTCACGATGATGGACCCGCGCCTCGCCGACCTCGACGACGCCGGCCTCGCCAAGCGCTTCGGCACGCTCTTCGGCGACGAGCGCACGACCGAGGCGCTCGACGCGTACCGCAAGGACCGCGCCGACGCCCCGCCCGCCGACCTGTGGGTCGCTGCCCTCGGCGACCGCACGTTCCGGGTCCCGGCCGTCCGCCTCGCCGACGCCCACCGCCCGCACGGCACCACGTACGTGTACCTGTTCTCGTGGGAGTCAACGGCGTTCGACGGCAAGCTTCGCAGCTGCCACGCCCTCGAGATCCCGTTCGTCTGGGACAACCTCGATGCGCCCGGCGCGTCGTTCCTGACCGGCGCCGTCACCGATGACATGCGGGCGCTGGCGACGACGATGAACGAGGCGTGGGCCAGCTTCGCCCGCACCGGCGACCCCTCGACGCCGACGCTGGCCGACTGGCCGCAGTGGGACCCCGAGACCCGCCCGACGATGGTGCTCGACACCGATTCGCGGATCGAGCTCGACCCCGCCGGCCACGAGCTCGAGGTCTGGGCCGAGATCGTCTGAGATCTCGCCCCGCGCCGCGCTCCGCGGCCGACGTCAGGTCGTTGTCGCGGAGCGTGGGATCTCGGGTCATGACCGTCATGACCCTCGCGCGTCATTTGCACCGAAGGTGCTTGGCCTGCCGCGCACCGTTGCCGACACTGCTCCTGTCCAGGCGGCGGCGGATCAGGGGCGTGGCGGGTGCAGGGGAATCGGTGGCGGCGGTATGCCGTCCGCAGTGCGGTGGCGATGTCGGTCGTGGCGTCGGCTCTCGGGTTCATCCCGCGGCCCGACGTCCCGCTCGGGTTCATCCCCACGTCGCACCTGCAGGAGGCGGAGGCCCGGACGCTGCTCCCGGTCCCGCTGTCGGTGCCGACCCGCCAGCCCGGCTACCAGCTCGTGACCGACGGCGGCGACGTGCTGCCCTTCGGCTCCGCCCCCGTCGGCTCGGCCCCGGCACCGCTGCCCCGCGGCGTCGCCGGCGTGGCGTGGACCGCCGACGGCGGCGGCCACTGGCTCGCCACCCGTGACGGCGGCGTCTACACGTTCGGCAACGCCGAGTTCTACGGCTCGGTCGGCGACCGCCCGCTGACCTCGCCGATCACCGGCATCGCGTCGACCCGCACCGGCCGCGGCTACTGGCTCGTCGCCGCCGACGGTGGCGTGTTCGCGTTCGGCGACGCCACGTTCCACGGCTCGGCCGCCGGCCAGCCGATGCGCGGCCTCGTCGTCGGCATCGCGCCGACCCGCAGCGATCGCGGCTACTGGATCGCGTCGTCGGACGGCGGCGTGTTCACCTTCGGCGACGCCAAGTTCCGCGGCGGCGCGACCGACCAGCCGCTGAACGAGCCGATCGTCGGCATCACCGCGACGCGCACCGGCAAGGGCTACTGGCTCGCATCGGCCGAGGGCGGCGTCTTCACCTTCGGTGATGCCAAGTACCGCGGCGGGCTCAGCGGCCAGACGCTGAACTCCCCCATCGTCGGCATGGCCGTCACGCGCGACGGCAAGGGCTACTGGCTCGCGGCCGCCGACGGCGGCGTGTTCTCCTTCGGCGACGCGCCGTTCCTCGGCTCGTCGGGCGGCGGCGTGTGGGGCAAGGTCGTCGGCATCGCCGGCGGCGCCGCCCGCACGAAGTCGGCACCGGCGGTGAAGGCGCCGTCGCAGCTGCGCACCCGGTTCGGCCACGACATCTCCTGGCCGCAGTGCGGCGACCCGTTCCCGTCGGCCGGCTACGGCTACGGCGTGGTCGGCGTCACCCGGGGACGACCGTTCCGCACCAACGCGTGCCTCGCCGAGCAGTGGCGCTGGGCGCGGTCGCACGGCTCCGGCGCCGGCGTCTACGTCAACCTCGCGGCGCCGTTCCCCGGCGACCCGGTCTCGATGGACGGCCCCGCCGGCCGGTGCGCGCTCGACGACCTGCCGTGCCAGTACTACAACCACTCGGCCAACGGCATCCGCTACGCGCTCGACGTGGCCCACCGGGCCGGCGTCGACGCGCCGATGTGGTGGCTCGACGTCGAGGTGCTCAACCACTGGGACCCGGCGAAGGACCTGAACACGCTCGTCGTGCGCGCCGCGGTGGAGACGCTGCAGAAGGCGGGCATCCGCGCCGGCGTGTACTCGACGTCGCTGATGTGGCGGAAGATCACCGGCAACGCCCAGCTCGGGCTGCCGGTGTGGGTCGCCGGTGCGCCGAACGACGACGTTGCGCCGTCGTGGTGCGACGGGCACAAGTCGTTCAACGGCGGGCAGACGTGGCTCGTGCAGTCGCTGCCGGTCCAGTTCGACGACAACTGGGCGTGCGACCCGCTGGCGTCGGATCCCGGCGCCGCCTTCTCGTTCCGCCTCTAGCCTCGGGCCGCATGGTGGCCCGGCACTGGAGCGCGGTGATCAACTGCGCCGACATCGATCGCATGACCGAGTTCTGGTCGGCGACCCTCGGCCTCGAGCGGCACCCCGCCAGCGGCGACACGTTCCGCGTCCTCCGAGGCAAGCACGGCAACGTCGCCCTGCAGCGGGCCGACGACCCGGTGACGTACCGCGACCAGGTGCACTTCGACGTGTACGTGCCGATGGCCGAGCGCGACGACGAGGTCGCCCGCATCATCGCCCTCGGCGCCCGCCACGTGCGCGACAGCGACGACCCCGACGACGCGTTCGTCGTGCTCGCCGATCCCGAGGGCAACTACCTGTGCGTGTGCCCCGTGGACGCCGACCCGTCGGCATGAGCTTCCCCGAGGGGTTCTTCCAGCGCGGCGACGAGACGCCCGACAACGTCTTCTACGCCGTGCCCCGGCTCGTCACCCACATCGACGACGACGCCATCGCCGCCGTCGGTCAGCTGTACGAGGAGCTCGGCATCGAGGGCGACGTGCTCGACCTCATGTCGTCGTGGGTCTCGCACTTCCGCATCGCCCCTCGCACCCTGACCGTGCTCGGCATGAACGCCTACGAGCTCGAGCGCAACGAGCAGGCGACGTCGTGGGTCGTCCATGACCTGAACGCCACGCCCCGCATGCCGTTCGAGAACGAGACCTTCGACGACGTCGTGTGCTGCGTGTCGGTCGACTACCTCACCCAGCCCGTCGACGTGTTCCGCGACGTCGCTCGCGTGCTCCGGCCCGGCGGCCGGTTCGTGTGCACGTTCTCCAACCGCCTCTTCCCCACCAAGGCGGTCCGGGCGTGGCTGTACTCCGACGACGACGAACACTGCTCGATCGTCGCCGAGTACTTCCACCGCTCCCAGGTCTTCGGCCCGGCGACCGCCGCCCTGCGCACGCCGCCGATGCACCGCGGCGACCCGCTCTACGCGGTCTGGGCCGAGCGCGCCGACTGACCCGTCGCCTCAGAGGCGACCGCGCCCGAACGCCGACCGGAACTCGGCCGAGGACGACCCCAGCCCGAGCAGGTCGCCGTCGTGCTCGGGCAGCGAGCCCAGCCGGCTCACGGCGCCGTAGGCCCGCAGCTGCGACGTCGTGAGCGACATCGCCGTCGCCGGCTTCTCGCACAGCCGGCGGGCCCAGTCGTCGACGACGACGTCGAGCTCGTCCATGGGCACGACCCGGTGGGCCATGCCCCACTGCAGCGCCGTCGCCGCCGAGATGCGATCGCACATCACGACCGCCTCCCGGGTCCGAGCCATCCCGATCTCGCGGACCAGCAGCGGCACCGCACCCCACGTCAGCGGGATGCCGAGGTCGACCTCGGGGATCCAGAACGACGTGTCGTCGGCGGCGAGGCGGAAGTCGCACGCGAGCGCCAGCACGGCGGCACCGCCGACGACGTGACCGTGGAGTCGAGCGATCGTCGGCACCTCGCAGTCGTCGACCGCACGGGCCATGCGAGCGCCCAGCTGCGACGTCCAGCGCCGCTCGCGGGCTGACGGGTCAGCCGACCGATCCGGCGTCGGTGCCCGCAGGTCGGCACCGCCGGAGAACGACGGCCCCCGTCCACCCACGACGACGCACTGGACGTCGAAGTCGGTGGCGACGCCGGTGAAGACGTCGATCAGCTCCTGCAACGAGTCGGGCCCGAGCGGGTTGCGCTTCTCGGGCCGGTCCAGCCACACCCGCAACACGGGTCCGACGCGCTCGAGGGTGAGGGTCTCCATGACCCTCACCCTCGCGCGTCAGTACTGGTTGCTGCGGTGCTGGTGCCGACTAGGCGCCGGCGTTGGGCAGCGGCTCGTAGTCCCCGGGGGGCTCGTCATCGGGTGCCTGGTCGAGCACGCCGACGGCGCCTTCGGGATCGAAGGCCTTGAAGTCGCCCTTCTCCCAGTCGTCGAGGAGGTAGCGCTTGCCACCGTCGACGAACTGCCACACGCCCTTGCCGACCGTCTGGATCTCGTCGGCGGCCTCGTCATCGGGATCCCACCAGATCTTGGTGACATCGTCGATGCCCTCGTAGTCGGGGCCGTCGAGCTCGGTCCAGCGCCCGTGATCGCCCCACGTCGCCGACGGGGCGATGACGCCCTTGACCGGTGCCTCGTAGGCGAAGACGGCGTCCTTCAGCGTGTCGTAGTTCAGGTTCGGACCCGTCCGCTGGAGCATCGTGGCGACCCAGTTCGGGCCGGGCACGAGCACGCCGATCGTGTCGACCGCCGCCGGCTCCTCGTTGAAGAACCAGTCGTAGATCTTGCGACCGGTGATCTCGCCGAAGGCCTCGGCGTCGATGCGGGTCGACAGCGCCGAGATCCCGAACGCGTGCGCCCACTGCTGCTGGTCGTACGTGCGGGAGAAGACGTTGGTGTCGATCAGCACCGAGAGGTTCAGGAACCACTCGGGGAAGTAGTTCTGCGCCGTCGCCTCCTGCGTGAAGTCGCGGGGCGCGATCGGATCACCGGCGAAGATGATCGTCGTCACGCCTGCGCTCTTCAGCTTGGTGATCGCGTTGGCCGCGGTCTCCTGCAGGGTGGCCGGGTCGAGGGCGTAGGGCACCATCTCAGCGAGCTCGACACCTTCGTCGGCCAGCTGGTCCTTGTACTTCTGGGCGCTCTTCGCCGACTCCTCGGACGTCTCGATGTAGAGGTAGCCGAACTTGCGGTCCTGCTTCTGCAGGTCGGGATCACCGGCGTACTCCGCCTTGTGACCGGCGACCTGGTTCGCGAGCGCGGCCACGTTCTGCAGTCGCGCTTCCTCGTTGTCGAGACCACCGCCGTAGTAAAGGGCCTGGTCCTTGTTCGTCTCCGCCGACTGCTCACGCGTCACGCCGGCTCGGCAGCCGTAGCACGCGATGCCGCGGGCGTTGAGCTCCTCACCGAACGCGGCGGTCAGCGCCGGACCGCCGAGGACGATGAACGGATCCATCGTCTCGTCGATCTTGACCGCGTCCGCACGAGCGGTTGCCGCGTCGGTCGACGTCCCCGACGACTCGTAGTACGTCACGTTCAGCTTGCGTCCGTAGAACTCGTAGTACGTGTTGAGCATCTGGACGTGCTTGGTGATCGTGTCCTCGACGTCAGCCCGGGTGTCATCGTTGTTGATGGCATCGGTGATGTAGTCGAGCACCGGATCGGCATCGGGCGCGAGGTACACGACCATGTTGATCGCGTCCGCCGTCACGCCGCGCGCCGTCGCCCCGCCGTTGTCGCCGCCGTCCCACGGCAGCATGCACTCGGCGGCGTAGAACGACGGGATCGCCAGCTGGCCGCGCTCGGTGTCGCACCGGTCGCCCCAGTCGAGGTCGTCGAGCCCGGCTTCCTTCGCCTGGCTGAAGGTCATCGGGTAGGTGACATCGCCGTCGGCCGTGGTGGCATCGGTGCTGCCACTCGTCGTCGCCGTGTTGCCACCCGTTGCCGACGTGTCGTCGTCGTCATCGCCGCCCCCGAGGGCGACCACGCCGACGATGACAGCGATCACGACGATGATCGCCGCGATCGGCCCCCACCGCCGCATCGAGCTTCCGCCGCCCCCGCTGGGTGCGTCGCTGGCTGGTTGCATCCTGGTTCCCCCCTGGTCTGGTGTGTCAGGTAGACGCCCTGGCGCCGGAGCGCGCCAGCACGTCGGCATTGCTACCGAGATACGACGCCACCACTGCGGGATGGCGAAGCACTTCATCCGGGTCACCCTCGGCGATGACGCGACCTTGGTCCATCGCCACGAGTCGGTCGGCGACCGACGTCAGCAGCGGCATGTCGTGCTCGATGACGAGCAGCGCAGCCCCGAGCCCCTCGCGGATGCGAAGGAGCAGCGGCGCGAGCGCCTCGGTCTCCCGCTGCGCGATGCCCGATGAGGGCTCGTCGAAGAGGATGACCGTCGGGCGGTGAGCGACCACGCAGGCGAGGTCGACGATGCGACGCGACCCGGTGGACAGCTCGCGCAGGAACTTGGAGCGGAACGACTCGAGCCCCATCAGCGCGATGAGCTCCTCGACCCGCTTGTGCACCGTGGCCTCCGAGTCGTAGGCCATCGGCAGGTGCAGCGCGGCGGTGACCGGGTCGCGCTGCTCGATGAACCGCTCGAGGGACACGGCGAGGCACTCCTCGACCGTCATGGCCGGGAACAGCTTGGCGTCCTGGAACGAGCGGCCGAGGCCGCGCAGCGCGCGACGGTTCGGCGGCAGCGCCGAGATGTCCTGACCGGCGAGCTCGATGCGGCCGGAGTCGTGCGGCGTGAAGCCGGAGATGACATCGAACAGCGTCGTCTTGCCCGCTCCGTTCGGACCCATGATCCCGACGATCTCACCCGGCGCCACGCTGACCGACACCTCGTCGACGGCGCGGATGCCGCCGAAGGCACGGGTCAGCTCGTGGGTCGCGAGCGCGATGCCCTCGGTCGCGACCCGCTCGCGCTTGGGACGCGCCGGCTCGCCCTTGCCGTTCGTGGCGGTGTCGTTGACGGCCTTGCCGGCACCCTCGAGGAACACCGAGCGCAGCAGGTCGGGGCGGTTCAGCAGCTCCTCGGTCTTGCCCGAGAAGCGGATCTCGCCCTTCTCCATGAAGTACGCCGTCTCGGCGACCGTCAGCGCGACGTTCACCGACTGCTCGACGAGGATGATCGTCGTGCCCTGCGACTTGATGTCGCGCAGCACCGGGAGGAGCTGCTCGACGACGACGGGCGCCAGACCGAGCGACAGCTCGTCGATCATCAGCAGACGGGGCTTGGTGAGGAACGCCATGCTCAGCGCCAGCATCTGCTGCTGGCCGCCGGACAGGTTGGCGGCCGGCTGGTTGCGACGCTCGCCGAGGATCGGGAACATCTCGTAGACCCGCGCCATGGCCGCCTTGACGTCGGCCTTGTTGGCGCGGTTGAGCCACGCCGCGGTCTGGAGGTTCTCCTCGACCGAGAGCGACGGGAACGTGCCGACGCCACCCGGCACCTGCAGCACGCCGCGGCTGGCGATCTCCGCCGGCGGCGTGTGCGTCATCTCGAGGCCGTCGAAGATGATCGACCCGCGGTGGGCCTCGACGATGCCCGAGATGGCCTTCAGCAGCGTCGACTTGCCGGCGCCGTTGGTGCCGAGCAGGGCGACGATCTCGCCCTCGTCGATCTCGAGGTCGACGTTGAACAGCACCTGCACCGGGCCGTAGGACACGTTGAGGCCGCGGATCAGCAGCAGCTTCGCGTTGCCCTGCTGGCGCTGGTACGCGACCTCCGAGCGAGCGGCCGCCGTCTGCCACACCTGCTTGATGTCCTCGGTGATGACCGAGCCGGCGCTCGAGATGATGAGGCCGCCGATGATGAACACCGGGAGCATCAGCATCATGCCGCCGCGGATGCCCCACGCATCGCCGATGGCGCCGATGATCGGCAGGATCAGCAGTCCTGGGAGCACCCAGAGCGAGCCGATCGAGAAGCCCGTGGCTCGCGCTCGGGGCGGGATCGCCATGGCGAGGGCGGCGTAGATGCCGGGGCCGATGGCGGCGAGCACGCCGGTGACGATGGCGTTGGCGACGATGCCGACCCAGAGCCACGGGCTCAGGGCGAAGATGGCGAACATCGCGGCGTTGAAGAACGACAGCTTGCCGAGGAACCGCAGGATCAGGCCCGGGTCCTTCATGACGAGCTTGGTGCCGACGCGAGCGCCGACGATGAGGCCGATGAGCTGGAACGGCTCGACCGACGCGGCGACGAAGCCACGGGCGCGCTCGTCGAGGTGGAAGATCTCCTCGTAGAACACGCTCGCCAGCGACGCGAAGCCGATGAGCGAGGCGGCGAGGAACGGCAGCGACCACCAGATGCGACGCAGGCTCTCGATGTTCGAGCACAGCCGCCACGCCTCACCGAGGGACGGCGCCTTCTCCTCGGTCGCGATCGCCTCTTCGGAGGCACCCATGGCCCGGCGCTCGTGCGCACCGCGGTTCGGGTCGCGCAGCTTCAGGCCGAGGAAGATGACGATGAACGTCGGGATGGCGTAGATGAAGAACGGTGCGCGCCAGCCCCACTCGTAGGCGATGAGACCGGCGGCCAGCGGGCCGACGAACGCACCGACGGCGTTGGCGGCCCGGTGGAACGAGTACACCTTCGAGCGGTGCTCCGGCTCGTAGTAGTCGGCGATCAGCGAGTTGTGCGTCGGGTCGACGACGGCCTTGCCGATGCCCGAGCCCGAGCGCATCACGACGAGGAACCAGATGGTCCACGCCAACCCGGTGCCGATGGAGAACAGCGCCCACGCGGCGGCGCCGATGAGCGCGAGGCGGACGCGCGGCGCCCGGTCGGCGTAGTGGGCGATGGGCACCTGCAGGATGAGCGCCACGCCACCGATCAGACCGATGAGCGACAGCGCGCCCTGCAGGTCGAGGTTGAAGTAGTCGCGGATCTCCGGCAGGAGGATGCCGAACGCGGTGCGGTCGAGCTCGTCGACGGCGTTCAGGCCGAAGAGGATGAGCAGCGGGTAGACGGGTGCACCACCGGTGATGCCGTCGAGCCAGCTCTTGATCTTCTTCACGACAGGTCTCCAACCATCTCGGCAGCGGCGGCCTCAGCGGCCTCGACGACGGCCTCGGGGGGCGGTGGCTCGTCGTCGACGACGCGCCGGTCGGCGATCATCGACGGCACGAGGATCTCGTTGCGGTCGGCGACCCAGCGCAGCCACAGGTCTCGCACCTTGTAGATGAGCGAGCCGAGACCGCCGGGGATCACGAGCAGCACGAAGAGCACGCCGATCGAGCTGCTGAAGAAGCGCCAGTTCCCCGGCAGCAGGAAGAAGCCGCCCTCGAGGTAGATGGCACCGATCACGCCGCCAGTCAGCGAGCCGAGACCACCGATCACGGCGGCGGTGAACATCACGATGCTCAAGCCGGGCGAGAACGACTCGAAGTCGTAGGACTGCTGGTGGTGCACGTAGAGCGCACCGGCGACGGCGGCGACGAAGCCGCTGATCGCGAACGCCGTGAGCTTGGCTCGCACCGCGCTGATGCCGTACGCCTGCGTCGCCCGCTCGTTCTCGCGCAGCGCCAGCAGCACGCGGCCGGTGCGGCTGTGGCGCACGCCGCGCAGACCGAGCAGCACGAGCACGCACACCGCGAGGCACACGTAGTAGATGCGGGTCGGGCTGTTGAGGTCGACCTTGCCGAACAGCGGCAGACGCTCGACGCGGTAGTCCGGCACGAAGTCGAAGAACCGTGGGCTCAGCAGCCAGTTCGATGTGGCCAGGCCGAACCCCAGCGTCGTCACCGCGAGGAAGAGGCCCTTCACGCGCAGCGCCGGCAGACCGATGATCACGGCGGTCACGACCCCGACGAGGCCGGCGAAGACGAGCGCGACCGACAGATCCCAGTGCCACTCGTTCGTCGCCTTGGCGCCGGCGACGGCACCGACGGCCATGAACGCGACCTGGGCGAGCGACACCTGTCCGGCCCAGCCGGTGACGACGACGATCGACGCCACGACGAGCACGTAGATGAACACGATCGAGATCTTCAGGCTCGTGTCGATCGCAACCCAGTGCGGCAGCATCAGAACACCGATCGCGCCGAGCGCCAGTGCGCCGTAGCGCACGGCCTTGATCTCGGGAAGGCGAGCGAGCTCCGGCGGGATGGGTCGCACCTCGTCGGCCGCCGACCAGCTCGACGCCGAATCGGTCTCGAGCCGGCTGACGTCCTTGCGGCGCATCATCAGGGCGGCGATGGCGACGAGCGCAACGATCGGCTCGATGAGCAACGGGCTCTTCTGGTCGAGGAACGAGATGCCGTTCCAGTCCACGCCCATCTGCAGCACGCCGATGGCGACGCCGCTCAACGCGATCGTCGTCAGGTTCGTCATGCGCCCGAGCATCAGCGCCGCGAGGGCCCGCATGAGGACGCCGAGCGAGAGCGCGGTGCCGATGGGCAAGCCGATCACGCCCGAGCGGAGGAAGAGCGAGAGGAAGGCGAGCACGCCGGCGATCGACCACACGATCGTGTGCAGTCCCTTGACCGGGACGCCGAGCAGCGATGCGCGCTCGGCGCGATCGGCGGCGGCGCGGATGGCGATGCCGACCTGCGTCCTCTGCAGGAACAGACCGACCAGCAGCATCGACAGCGGAGCGATGATCAGCACCAGCAGGTGGTTGGCGTTGAAGCGCTGACCACCGAAGTCGAAGTCGAACGTGAACGGCGGGTCGACGCGCTGGCTGCGCACCTTGTTGTCGAACAGGCGGGGCAGCAGCAGGCCGCCGAACGCCAGCAGCTGGCTGAGGCCCAGCGTCGCGACGGTGAGCACGAGGCGCGGCGCCTTGAAGAAGCGCCGGATGATGAGCAGCTCGCAGGCGGCGCCGAGGGCGGCCGCCGTGGCGATGCCGGCGCCGAACGCCACGATCCACGGGACGCTCGAGGTGATCACGATCATCACCGAGAGGGACGCCGGGAGGTAGCCGAGGTCGCCCTGGGCGAAGTTCAGCACCCGGTTGGCGCGGTAGATCAGCGCCATCCCGATGGCGATCATCGACGTCAGCAGACCGATGATCACGCCGTGGAGGAACACACCCGCGGGCACCGGGAACACGATCATCTGCACGGCGAAGACGATCAGGACCGGACCCAGGGTCGTCAGCAGTCGACGGCCCCGTTCTGTGACAGCCGTCACGCGCGCATTCCCATCGTCCCCAGCCCCCCTGCTCGTCGCGAACACATGCCCCCCGTTGGATGTCGGCTCGCGGCTTCCGCCGGCGAACGTACCGGACGCTTCGTACCGAGGTCCGTACGACCCGTCAGGACGTAACGAGACCGTCAACTCGCACCGTCAAGAGCGACGGTGTTTCATGCGGTTTCGGCCGGTTTCGACCCACTCTTGAGGCGTCAGTCGAGTCCGAGTGCTTCCTGGATCGCCCGGTCCGCGGCGCTCGTGACCGCGGCGCGACCCCCGAGGATCGCGACGTCGTCGACATCGTCGGCGTGCTCGGCGAGGAACTCGCGGCTGGCGGCGTCCGCCTCGTGGCCGCTCCCGTCGACGAGGAGGGCGATCCCGCGGAGCCGGGCGGCGAGCGGCCCGGACGCGAGCGCATCGGGATAGGTCGTGCCGGTCCCGAGGAGCACGTTGGCCACCGACGCGCCCCCGGCGTCGATCGAGCGCTCGACGGTGGCGACCGAGGTCGCGTAGCGGTCCCGGCCTGCCAGGCGCTCGACCTCGCAGCCGGCCGCCGACCCGCAGCGGCCGTTGGCGGCGGCCCACGTCTCGATGTTCTCGCCGATCACGCCCGTCCCGCCCACCAGGACCAGCCGCTCGACGCCGAGGTCGCGCCAGGCGTCGACGGTGACCTGGGGGACGACGTTGGTCGTCGTCAGCAGGATCGGCCAGCCGTGGGCGGCGGCGATCCCGGCGGCCGAGACGCCGTCGGCGAAGCGGGCCTCGTTGACGAGCACCGCGATCCCGCCGTCGCCGCCGATCTCGGCCGCGAGCCCGGCGGCGTTCGCCTCGGGGTCACCCGACGCGCCGACGCGACGGACCGACAGGCCGAGGTCCTCGAGCTGCGCATCGACGGCGGCCGGCACCGAGCCGGTCACGGTCACCGCGTCGGGCGCCAACGCCTGCAGCTCGTCGGCCAGGTCGTCGGTGAGCTCGTCGCCCACGAGCAGCAGCGGCGCACCGGCGCCGGCAGCCAGCACCGACGCCGGCAGCGCCTCGGCGTACGACGCACCCGACGCCAGCACGACGGCATCGGCGCCGTCGGGCCAGCCCCGCTGGGCGACGGCGATGGCGGTGGCCACGCGATCGACGCCGGCGAGTCGGGCGATCGGCGACGGTTCGAGCTCGGTGTCGTCGACCGAGGTGTCGACGTGCTGCGCGGCGTCGAGCGACGCCATCGGGTTCACGAGCGCGCCGTCGGGATCGTGCATCTCGAAGTGGAGGTGGGGCTGGGTCGACTCGGCGTTGCCGCTGTCGCCCAGGTACCCGATCAGCTGCCCGCGCTCGACGCGCGCCCCCTCCTCGATGCCGGGGCCGTACACGTCCTCGCGCTCGGCGGCGTCGTCGTCGGTGCCGGGCGTGTCGTTGTTGATGTGGACGTACGTGTAGACCCAGCCGTCGTCGGCGGTCAGGCGGACGTAGTAGCCGTAGCTCGCCTCGGGCCACGTGAGCGTCGTGATCGTGCCGCTGTCGGCGGCGACGAGCTCCTGCATCTTCTCGCCGAGCAGGTCCTGGCCCTCGTGCGTGCGACCGCTGCCGCGCGGCGCGCCGAAGGTGTCGGTGTACGAGACGTCACCGGCGACCGGGAAGAGGATGTCGTGCACGGTCGCCGCGTCACCGTCCTCGGCCGCGTGCGCCGACGTCGAGGGCGCGAGCACGAGGACGAGCGCGAGGAGGATCGGGAGGAATCGGCGCATGGGAGTGCCCGGTTGGGCGACGTTCGCGGTGATGGTACCGACGGGGTCAAGGTTCCTTGGTCACGGACCATGACACTCATGACCTGTTCGGGTGAGTCCGTAAATGATGCTTGTGAGTCATTCACTTCACCGGCCTGTTGTGACGATCATGTCCATGCACCGCAACACCGACTCCACTCCATCGCACCCGAGAGGAACCCCCCGATGCGCAAGCAGCTCGTCGCACTCGCAGTCGCCGGCACCGCAGTCGCCGGGATGTTCGCCGCTCCCGCCGCCCACGCCGCGGACACGTCGACCACCTTCGTCCTCAGCTCCGCCGGCGGCCTCAGCATCTCGGTCCCGGCCAGCACCGAGCTCTCCGCCGGCACCGCCACCAACGCCGGCACCCTCACCGCCCAGCTCGGCGCCGTGTCGGTCACCGACCAGCGTGGCGGCCTCCTCGGCGCCTGGACCGCTTCGGTCACCTCGTCCGACTTCACGACCGGCGCCGCCACCGCCAACGAGACGATCGCCAAGGCCAACGTCGCCTACGCCTCGGGTGCCGCCACCGCGACCACGGGCGTCGGCGTGTTCACGCCGGGCCAGGCGACCACGCTCCTCGCCCAGGCGCTGTCGGCCAGCCGCACCGCCTTCGCCGGCACCGCCCTCGTCGGCAACAACTCGGCGAGCTGGAACCCGACGCTCGTCGTCACGATCCCGAGCTCGGCCGTCACCGGTACGTACGCCGGGACGATCACCCACTCCGCGGCCTAGGACCCACACTGGTGGCGGTGCGCCGCAGCTTCATCCCCCCCGCTCTGATCGCCGGGATCCTCGTGATCCCGGCGATCGGCGCGTCTGCGCAGATCCCGACGACGACGATCACGCTCCCGACGACGACCACGACGGCACCGACGACCACCACGACCACCGAGGCGCCGACGACGACGTCGACGACCAGCGGCGGTGGCGGCACGACGACGACGACGGAGACGACGACGACCACCACGACCGCGACGACCACCACCACGACGACGGCGCCGGCACCGCCGCCTCCCGGGACGCTCAGCATCTCGGCCCCGTCGAGCAGCGAGCTGTCGGCGGGCACGCCGACGAACGCCGGCACGCTCGACGCCCACCTCGGCGGCGTGATCGTGCAGGACACGCGCGGCGCGGTGAACGCGACGTGGACGGCGACGGTCACCTCGACCGACTTCACGACTGGTGGCGCGACGGCCCGCGAGACGATCAGCCGATCGGCGGTGTCGTACTGGTCGGGTCCGGCGACGGCGATGGCCGGCGTCGGCGCGTTCGCCCCCGGGCAGGCGACGGCGCAGCAGGCCCGCACGCTCGACGTACCTCGCACCGCGTTCTCGATGGGCGGCGGCGTCGGCGACAGCTCGGTGACGTGGAACCCGACGATCTCGATCGCGATTCCGTCGTCGGCCGTGATCGGGACGTATTCGGGCACGATCACCCACAGCGCGGCCTGAGTAGGTTCTCGTGATCCGTCGCCGCCTGCTCCCGCTGCTCGCCGCACTCGCGCTCCTCGTCGCGCTGCCGCTGTGCGCGCCTCCCGTCGGCGCGCAGGAGGACGGCGGCTCGATCGGGATCGGACTCGTCGACGCGCCGACCGATCGGCGCGACGACCCGCGCGCTCACACGTACATCGTCGACCACCTGCACCAGGGCGCGACGATCACGCGCCACGTGCAGATCACGAGCACGGTCGCGCAGCCCACGACGGTGCAGCTCTACGTCGCCGCCGCGACGCTCGACGGCGGCGAGTTCGTCTTCGGTGACGGCCACGCCGAGAACGACCTCACCGACTGGTCGTCGCTCGATCCGCCCGAGGTGCAGGTGCCGCCGAACGGCTCGGTGCAGGCAGCGGTCACGATCGCGGTGCCGACCGACGCCGACGACGGCGAGCGCTACGGCGTGATCTGGGCCGAGCTGCCCGGCAGCGGCGGCTCGGCCAACGTCGTCAACCGCGTCGGCGTGCGCATCTACCTCTCCGTCGGCGAGGGCAAGGAGCCCGTCACCGACTTCACGATCGACACGCTCACCGCCAAGCGCGAGGAGGACGGCACACCCGTCGTCGAGACGAAGGTGACGAACACCGGCGGCCGCGCCATCGACCTCGCCGGGTCGCTCGTGCTCGAGAACGGTCCCGGCGGGCTGTCGACGAAGCCGTTCGACGTCCAGATCGGCACGACGCTGGCGCCCGGCGAGTCCGCCCCGGCGCGCGTCGCGCTCGACAAGACGCTGCCCGACGGTCCGTGGGACGCGACGGTGACGATCCAATCGGGCCGTGTCGAGCGCACGGCGAAGGGCTCGATCTCGTTCCCCGACGAACCCGGCGAGTCGGCCAAGCCGGTGAAGGCCGCCGAGTCGAGCACGGCCAAGCAGCGCAAGGTCCTGATCCCGATCGCCGCCGCCGCTGCGCTCGTGGTCGGCGGCGCCGCCGCCGCCTTCCTGATCGGCGGCCGCCGCCGCGCCCTCCGGGCCGCCGGCAAGGCGGTCCAGAAGGTGCGCAGCTAGCGCTTCTCGGTATGTCAGCGGTGCGGATCCGCACCGCTGACATCCCGAGAACGAGGGGTTGGTTGCTCAGTCGCCCATCATGTTGGCGTTGGCGCGGGCCTTGGCCACGAGATCGGGGACGATCTTCCCGAGCTCGGACGGCTCCCAGCGGTCGTCCTGGTTGGCGGCGGGCCCACCGTGCCAGCCCTCGGCGACGCGGATCATGCCGCCGGCGACCTGGAACACGCGGCCGGTGACGTCCTTGGCCTCGGGCGAGCCGAGCCACACGACGAGCGGGCTGATGTTCTCCGGCGCCATGCGGTCGAACTTGTCGGCCTCGACCGGCTGGCTCGACGCGCCGCCGAGGTTCTCGGTCATGCGGGTCCGGGCGACCGGCGCGATCGCGTTCACGGTGACGCCGTAGCGGGCGAGCTCCATGGCGGCGATGACGGTGAACGACGCGATGCCGGCCTTGGCGGCGCCGTAGTTCGTCTGGCCGACGTTGCCGAAGATGCCCGACGGCGACGACGTGTTGATGATGCGGGCATCGTTCGGCAGGCCCTCCTTGGAGCGCTCACGCCAGTACGCCGCCGCCCAGCGGGACGGGCCGAACGTGCCCTTCAGGTGCACCTTGATGACCGCGTCCCACTCCTCCTCGGTCATGTTCGTCAGCATCCGGTCGCGCAGGATGCCGGCGTTGTTCACCAGCACGTCGAGGCCGCCGAAGGTCTCGACCGCGGTGTTGATGAGGTTCTGGGCACCCTCCCACGACGAGATGTCGTCGCCGTTGGCGACGGCGTCGCCGCCCATGCCCTTGATCTCCTCGACCACGTCGTGCGCGGGGCCGATGCTGTTGCCGCTGCCGTCCATCTCGCCACCGAGGTCGTTCACCACGACCTTGGCGCCGCTCTCCGCGAAGGTCAGCGCGTGCGCCCGTCCGATGCCCCGGCCGGCGCCGGTCACGATCACCACTCGTCCGTCATTGATTCCCATGGGATCCGAAGTTAGGCGGGATCACCGCGAGACGTGGCAGTCGATGCCTGCCATCGTCGCCGCCATGGCTGATCGAGCTGCACTGATCGAGACGTACAAGCGAGGCGCCGCCGCGGTGGACGCCGCCATCGCCGGGATGACCGACGCCGACCTCGACCGCCGGCCCTCCCCCGCCGACTGGTCGGCGCGCGAGGTCGTGCACCACCTGGCCGACGCCGAGACCCGGGCTGCGATCCGCCTGCGCCAGCTGCTCGCCGAGGACGACGCCGTGATCCACGGCTACGACGAGGAGCAGTACGCCCGCGTCCTCCACTACGACCGACCGATCGACACCTCGCTCGCCGTCATCCGCGCCGTTCGCGCCGCCACGGGCGAGCTGCTCGACCTGCTGACTGACGCCGACTTCGCCCGCACCGGCACCCACACCGAGTCCGGCCCCTACGGCGTGGACGACTGGCTGCGCATCTACGTCGCCCACTGCGAGGACCACGCCGCGCAGATCACGGCGGCGGCGAAGGCCTAGCGACGCTCCAGGTCGCCGGCGTGGTAGCGGACCCGCGGTGACCACAGGTTCCAGCTCGTGATCCCGAGGCCGGCGGCGGCGTCGATCTGCGCCTTGACCTCGGCGTCGCCGTAGGTCGCCTTGTACGAGTAGTCCTGGATCCACGGCACGAACGTGACGCCGGTGCCCTTGGCCTTCTTCTGGAAGTCCTCGAGCGCGCGCGTGACGATCTCGTAGGGCTGGTGCACGGGATCGAGCACCCGGTACTCGCCCGACACCCACAGCGACGGGTACGTCATCGGCGCGATGTAGTCGACGGCGCGAGCGATGAGGGGCACGCTCTGGCCGATCGTCTGCGGCCGGTCGGCGGCGATGCCGAACAGCGACGCGCCCTGCAGCGCGCCGGCGGCCCGCAGCGGGGCGTGCGCCTCACGGAGGAACGCGGCGACGTTCGCCTCGACCGAGTCGTTGGCGGCGAGACCGGGGATGCGCATCTGCGTGAGGTCGCCCTCGGGTCGGCGCACGTAGTCCCACAGGATCTCGTCGACGCCGAGGTCGACGGCCTCGAGCGCGAGGTCGATGTTGTACTTCCGCACGCCCTCGTTCATGAAGTTCGTGAAGCCGCCGTACGCGCCGTGGGGCTGGCCGTTCGAGTCCTGCAGCACCCAGTCCTTGTCGCCGCGATCCCATGCCGCGTGCGCGAGCACCGGATCGCGGAACGCGACGACGCGACCGATCACGTAGACGCCGCGCTCCTTGAGCGCCTTCACGGCGGTGGCGAGGTCGTAGTACTGGTGGACGGCCCCGATCTCCTTGGCCATCGGGACGTTGCTGTCGTAGCCGACGACGCCGTCCTCGTCCTTGATGTCGAGCTCGACGGTGTTGATGACGCCGCGATCGATGAGGTCGAGCACCGGGTCGCGCAGCTCGGGCGTCGACCACGAGATCGCCGACATGTGCACGCCCCGGGTCGTCGGCCGCTTGATCGGGACGAAGACCTCCTGGATCGTCGTCTGCCCGGCCTTGTCGGTGGCCACGAGGCGGATCGGCCCGGCGGGCGCCCGCTCGTAGTCGACGCGGAACCTGCCGGTCTCCTCGTCGACCTCGACCTCGTCACCGTTGGCGGTCAGCGTCGCCGCCTTGTCGTCGATCGTGCCCTTGACCGTGACGGGGTCGTCCATGCCGATCGGGTCGAGCAGCGTCTTGCCGACGCGGATGACGGGCGGCGCGCCGTCGACGACGAAGTCCCACGTGAAGTGCGACGCCGGGAGGATCGGGCGGGGCACGGTCAGCACGAGCTGGTGCTTGCCGGCGGTCAGCGGCTTGTCGGCCTTCCACCGCAGCGCGCCCTTCTTCGTGGTGTCGACGGCGTCGGCGAGATCGGTGCCGTCGAGGACGAGCTTGGCGTTCTCGAGTCGGCCCGTCGGCTGGACCGCGATGTTGACGTCGAGCGTGCCGCTGGCCTCGAACGTGACCGCGCCGTCGTCCTCGATGCCGGTGACGTCGACGTCGACGCGCGTCGTCGACCAGAGCTTCCAGCCGAGGAACCCGACGACGAGCACGACGGCCAGCGCCAGCAGCAGGTCGACCGGTGAGATGCGCGGGCCCCGGTCGCGGCGGGGTCCGCCGCGCCGGCTGCCGCCGCCGCCCAGGCCGCGGGTCGGGCGCCGGTCGTAGAGCGAGGCGCGCGGGTCGATCAGGATCGGCGAGCCGGCCCGACCCGGGCGCGCGCCGAGACCGGAGCGCCGGCGGCGGAAGGTGGAGGTGCGGCGGTTCGCACCAGGTATGTCACGCAGCGACGAGGCCATGAGGCGGCACGGGGCAGCCCCCTGACGGGCCGCCCAGCAGGACGAAGGGTACCGATGACCGCCGGCTGACACCCACTCCGTACGCTCCGGGTCCGTGCGGATCGCCCCCCAGATCGCCGAGGCCGTCGAGGCCGGCCGGCCGGTCGTCGCCCTCGAGACCACGATCTTCTCGGGGCTCGGCCTCCCCGACCCGTCCGGCCGGGAGGCGCTGCGCCGCTGCCTGCAGGCAGTCGAGGCCAACGGCGCCGTCCCGGCGCTGACCGCCGTGCTCGACGGCGAGGCCGTGGTCGGCGTCGGGCCCGACGAGTGGGAGCGGGTGTTCGCGTGCACGGCCAAGGTCGCCGCCCGCGACCTCCCCGTCGCCATCGGGCAGCGGTGGGAGGCGGGCGTCACGACGGTGTCGGCGTCCCTGCAGCTGGCGGCTCGCGCTGGCATCCGGGTCTTCGCCACCGGCGGGATCGGCGGCGTGCACCGCGACGTCGAGCACACCGGCGACGTCAGCGCCGACCTGCTCGCCATCCGGACGCACGAGGTCGTGACCGTGTGCGCCGGGGCCAAGGCGTTCCTCGACATCCCCCGCACGCTCGAGGCGCTCGAGACGTGGGGCGTCCCGGTGCTCGTGCTCGGCGCCGACGACTTCCCGGCGTTCACGACCCGCACCAGCGGCTCCCCCGCCCCTCGCCGGGTCGAGTCGATCGACGAGGTCGCCGCCATCACGCGGGCGGCCCGGGACCTGGACTACCTCGGCGGGATCCTGCTGGCGGTGCCGGTCGCCGAGGCCGACGAGGTGCCCAAGGCCGTGCTCGACGCCGCGATCTCACGCGCGATCACGTCGGCCACCGAGGCCGGCATCACCGGGCCGGGGGTCACGCCCTATGTGCTCAACTCGATCGCGGCGGCGACCGACGGGCGGTCAGTCCCCGCCAACCTCGCCCTCGCCGAGCAGAACGCCGGCGTCGCCGCTCGGCTCGCGGTTCGGCTCGCGGGCGCCGATCGCTGACGGCACGCTGCGGCGGGCGCCGTAGGCGACGACCGCGCCGACGGCGAGCATCGTCGCCGCCACGAACGACCACCACGGGAGCCCGGCGTCGTCGCCGTGCGCCGGCTGGGTCGCGGCGACCCGCTCGCCACCGAGCTCGATCCCGGTCGACGGGTTCCCGTCGCCGCGCGCCGCGAGCTCGGCGCGCGCCTCCGCGGCGCGCTGCTTCTCGTCGTCGGCGCGCGTCGACGACGTGACCGCCTGCGCGCTGAGCGACGACGTGCTCGTCGTCGCGATCGCGAGCACCGTCGACGTCGTGGACGACGAGCTCGTCGAGGTCGACGTCGCCGTGTCGTCGGCCGCACCGTCGGCGTTCGCATTGGACGCCGCGAACCCCGTCACCGAGAGCGGCCGATGGAAGTAGCGAAAGATCGACACCTCGGGATCGAGCGTGGTCGTGGTGACCTCGCCGCGATCGGGCACCGCGTACGGCGCCAGGTTCTGGATGCACTGCACCTGGATGTCGAAGCTCTTCGTGATGCCGAGGGCCATGTCGCTCGGCGCCGAGATCGTGACCTCCCACGAGCCGTCGCGCTCGAGGTCGCCGTCGGTCGACTCCGTGTAGCTGAGGTCGTTCGGACGCGACTGCGGCGAGATGCCGACCCGCACGAACTGGTAGGCGCCGGCGATGACCGGGCACGGCGTGATCGATCGGATCCAGATCGGCGCGCCGGCGACGGCGCGCGTCGGGCTCGAGAACGTCCCCTGCGGCACCTCGGTGTCGGCACGGGCGACGCCCAACGGCGCGAGGGTCGCAACGGCGAGGGCGGCGAGCGCCGCGGCGCGCCTCATCCCTTCACCCACGTGCCGCAGTCGGACGAGACGAAGCCGGCGTCGCCGGGCTTGATGTCGACGACCGGGTGGTCGACGCCGCTGTCACTGGCCATGAGCGCCCCCGCATCTCCGCTGAAGTCGGCGACCCGCTCCCAGATGCAGTCGGAGCCGCCGGTGGCGGTCCACGTGCCGGGTGCGATGTCGATGCCGACGATCCACGTGCCGTTGCCGAAGTCGCCGTCGAGGCGGGCCGTGATCGGGAACAGGTCGTTCACGAACGGCGCGCACCCGCTGGTGCGGAACAGCTGGTCGCCGGGCTTGATCGTGACGACCTGGCGGTCGTCGGATCGGCGCGTCGCGAGCACGGCGCCCTCGGCACCGCTCGCCGACCCGCGCCGCTCCCACGTGCACCCGGCGGTCGCCTGCTCCTCGCGATACGTGCCGGGCACGACGGGTCCGAACGCGCTGACCTTGTAGCTGCCGGGGTGGATGCGCAGCTGCGGCTTGTTCGCCGACGCCGACGGGGCGAGGTGGCCGGTCGTCACGAGCCAGTAGCCCTTGCCGGTCGGCGCGCCGACGACGCCCACGGCGGGCTCGGTGAGAC
>JADMIO011429255.1_pt1 | contig 54359 bp, 44 predicted proteins | sample 8958161 | NCBI WGS metagenome assembly JADMIO01 (sample SAMN16585339, study PRJNA669376) | soil metagenome | isolation source: Crop rotation soil | place: USA: Cullars Rotation, Alabama | collected 2011
CCGCGACTTCAAGTCACGTGAATTCCAAGCTTCGGATCCCACTGTGCTGGAAAGGTCGACGCCGTCGCAGATCCGCGCATCCGTTTCGTCCGCCAGGACAATAGGGGTGGCGGCGCGGCCCGGAACACGGGCATCGATTTCGCGCGCGGCATGTACGTGGCCTTCCTCGATTCCGACGACGAGTTCCTGCCGGATCATCTGGAGACGATGCACGGCGTTCTGTTCGGCACGACGAACACCGCCGCTTATGCGCGCATCGTGGTGGATCGCGGAATGGGCCGCACGATGCTGAAGCCGCCGCGCGCGCCGCGCGCCGGCGAAAGCATCGCGACATATCTGATGTGCGACCGCGGCTTCGTGCCGACGATCACGCTGTGCCTGCCCGCCACGCTCGCGCGCCGCACCCGCTATCACGAAGATCTGCGTGCGGCGGAAGATACCGATTTCGCCATCCGCCTCTACAAAGCAGGCTGCACCTTCGCGATGGCGGATGCGCCCGGGGCGATCTGGCACGACGAAGCCGATCCCGACCGCTCGTCCGCCGGCCGCGCCGGAACCAATTTGGCTGCGTGGCTGGAAACGATCCGAACGCAGATCCCCGTGCGCGCCTATTACGGCTACCGCGGCTGGGCGATCGCCAAAGTCGCCGCCGTGACCAGCCCGCGCCGCGCGCTGGGCCTTTATCTTACGGCGCTGGCCCATGGCTGCTACCGGCCGCGGCTCGCCGCCATCATCTTCCTGCAGATATTCCTGCCGGACCGCCTTTATCGCCGCATCGCCGACCGGGCGATCGCGGCGATGGCCCCCTTTACGAAACGGAAACCATCGCAACCTAGGTTGGCTGCACCATGAAACGTGGACTCGTCATCTATCTCATCGCAGCGCTTGTCGCGATCATGACCGGCGCCGCGCTTGCCGGCGAAACGCCGTCGCAGCCGCAACGGGTTGCCACCGCGTCATCCGCGCCCGCGCAAACCGACGGCTATCGCCTCGGGACCGGCGACAAGATTCGCGTCATCGTCTACGGCGAAGACGACCTTTCCGGCGAGTTCCAGGTCGACGGCTCCGGCACCGTGCGTCTGCCGCTGATCGGCCAGGTGACGGCTGCCGGCCGCAGCGTGCGCGATTTCGAAGGCGACGTAACCGCCAAACTCGCCGACGGCTATTTACGGTCGCCGCGCGTCTCGGTCGAGGTCACCAACTACCGTCCGTTCTTCATTCTGGGCGAGGTCAACAAGCCGGGCGAGTACCCTTACGTGAACGGCATGAACGTCGTCACCGCGGTGGCGCTGGCCGGCGGCTATACCTATCGCGCCGACGAAAGCGACGTGTATGTGCGGCGCAACGGTCAGCCGGAAAAGGAAGTATCCGCCGACGAACGCACCCAGATCCTGCCGGGCGATATCGTCCGCGTGGCCGAGCGGTTCTTCTGACGTTTACGCCTGCTTAACCAATCGGGGCCGAGCATCGGCGCGTTCCGGGGGACATCATGCTGCGTTTCATCTCGCTTGCACTTTTGACCGCCGCCATCGCCACGCCTGCCTTCGCCGAGGGATACGGCGTGATGGACCGGCCGCGTCCCGATTACGACGCCAAGGGCCTGCCGATGGGCGCGTTCCGGCTGAAGCCCGCGCTCGACGTCAGCGTCAATTCGGACGACAACGTGTTCGACACCGAGACCGATACGGTCGACGACATCTATTACGCGATCCGGCCGTCGTTCGATCTCGCCTCGCAATGGTCGCGGCACAAGCTGGACGTCCACGGCTCGCTGACGCGGTACCAGTACACCAACGAAGACACCGAGAACCGCACCGACTGGAATGTCGGCGCCGACGGCCGGCTCGACGTGCTGCGCGGCACCTATATCGATGCCGGCGCGTCGTATCTGTCGCAGCATGAACCGCGCTATTCACCCGACGAGCCCGGCAATGCCTCCGAACCGACGCCGTACACGCAATTCCATGCGTCCGCCGCGATCACGCATAAGCCGAACCGCTTCGGCGTGCAGGTGGGCGTGAACTATGACCGCTTCGATTTCGATTCCGTGTCGCTGTTCGGCGGCGGGCGCGTGTCCAACGACGACCGCGACGAGCGCCAGTACGAAGCCTTTGCCAAGGTCAGCTACGACGTGATGCCCGACACGTCGGTCTATCTGCGCGGCGCGTATGACGACGAACAGTACGACCAGGATATCGACCGCTTCGGCTTCGACCGCGATTCCAAACGCTGGCGTGCCGATTTCGGCACCGAGTTCATGGTCACCCACACGATCAAGGGTGAAGTCTTCGCGGGATACATCAACGAGCGTTTCAAGCCGCCGCTCGCCGACGTGTCCACCTTCGACTACGGCGCGAACCTGGATTGGTACGCGACCGAGCTGATGACCTTTCACCTCCGCGTGGCGCGGCTTCTCAATGACACCATCATCGACGGCGCCTCGACCAGCGACGACCAGACCGCGAGCCTCGGTCTCGACTGGGAGGTGCTGCGCAACGTCCTAGTCCACGCCAACGGCAGCTTCACGCGGAGCCGCTTTGCCGGCACCGATCGCCGCGACGATTTGTGGATGGCGGGCCTCTCGGTGGACTACCTGATCAACGAATACATGAGCGCCAATGCCGGCTACCGCTTCACCACGCGCCATTCCAATGCAGCGGGCGAGGATTTCGACGACAATCAGTTTCACGCGGGCCTGCATTTCCAGCTGTGAGGCGTGCGCACGGGGCAATCGTAAACCCCGTTTAACCATTCTTAAGGGATGGTTGCGGTATGCGGATTGCAGTGCGATTCGCGAAGGTTAAAGCCCGCGTTTCATGTCGACACCCACGCTTTACGTGCCGCCAAGCGTCACGCCTCATCCTGCGCCGGCCGCGGAAACTCAGGCCCGTGCCCGCTTCGACGAAATCGTCGCACTGGTCAAGCGCCGCCGTGTCCTGATTCTGGGCGTGGCGTCGGCGTTCATCGCAGCCACTCTCGCCGTCCTGTTGCTGATGCCGCCGCGTTACGTGGCCAGCGCCACCGTGGTGCTGGAAGGACGCAAGAACAACGTCGCCGACCAGTCGGCGGTGCTGTCGTCGCTGCCGACCGACCCGGCCTCGTTGCAGAACCAAATCGGGATTCTGACGTCGCGCGACCTCGCCGCGCGCGTCGTTAACAAACTGAAGCTGTACGCCGACGACGAGTTCCGGCCTTCGTCCGGTCTGTTCGGGTCGTCCCTGATCGATTCGCCGACCGCGCTCGAGCGCCAGCGCAATGCCACCGTGGATGCGTTCCTCAACCATCTGTCGGTCGATGTGCTCGGACTCTCCAGCACGCTGTCCGTTCGTTTCTCTTCGACCGATCCCGACAAGGCCGCGCGCATCACCAATGCCATCGTCGACGCCTACATCGCGAGCCAGGTGTCGGCGAAGGTCGATGCCGCCAACACCGCCACGGGATGGTTGAATGCGCGCATCCGTCAGCTTGCCGCCCAGGTGGAAGACGCCGAAGGCGCGGTCCAGCGCTACAAGATCGCGCACAATCTCACGAACGGCCCCGACGGCACGGCGTTGGTCGACCAGCAAATGCTGGCGATCAACACGCAGCTGGTGCAGGCGCGCGCCGACCTCGCGCAGAAGGAAGCGAATTACGCGCGGGCGAAATCGTTGCTGGCGTCGGGACATGCCTCGGAAGCCTCGCAGGTTGTCGCCTCGCCCGTCATCGTGCAATTGCGCCAGCAGGAAGCCGAACTGGCGCGGCAAGAAGCCCAACTCGCCACGCGCTATGGGCCGCGCCATCCCAAGCTGATCGACATCCAGTCCCAGCGCCGCGATTTCGCAGCCCGGATCGACGAAGAGGTGCACCGCATCACCGGCTCCCTGGAAAGCGAAGTGGCGGCAGCGAAAACGCAGGTTGCCTCACTGGTGGCGAGCCTGGCCCAGGCCCAGAAGGAATCGTCGTCCGAAGCCGGCGCCCGCATCGAATTGAAGGCGCTGGAGGCGAACGCGCAATCCACGCGCACCATGTACGAATCGTTCGTCACGCGCTTGCGCGAGACCCAGGACCAGACGGCGATGCAGATGCCGGATGCGCGCGTGGTGTCGCGTGCGACCGCGCCGGTGAGCCCTGCCCCGCCACGCCGCGCTCTTCTGTTCGCGGCGTCCATTCCCGCCTCGCTGTTGCTCGGCTTCCTGGTGGCGCTGATCATGGAACGGTTCAACGCGCCGGTCACCGCCGGCGCGCGGCGCGAAACCTTCGACGGCTTCCGCGATTTCGATGCGCCGGCTTTGCCGAAACCTGTGGTCGGCAAAGTGCCGGTGCTCGCCGAATTCCCCGACCTGTCGAAGATCAGCTCGGTGAAAATGCCGGCAGCCGATTACGTCATCGACTACCCGGCATCGGGATATGCACGCGCGATCGCCGCGCTGGAGCGGGAGATCGCCACGCACCGCTGGGAGGCGCCGAAGGTCGTCGTCGTCACCTGCGGCGAACGCGGTCCGGCGCATACCGCCATCGCCCTGTCACTGGCGCGCGCGGCTTCGCAGCGTGGGAGACGCGTGCTTTTGATCGACGCCGACGGCCGCAGTCCCGCTGCCCTTCCCATGGCGCGGGCAAAGCGACCGCGCGGCGGGCTTGCCGAAGTCATCGGCGGCTCGACGCAATTGTCGAATTCGGTCGTGCGCGACAGCCGCTCGAACGTGATGCTGCTGCCGTGGCTGACGCGTCCGGCCAAAATGCGCGACCTGCTCGACTCGCTGCGCATGCGCAGGCTGATCGCCTATCTGCGCGGTTCGTGCGATCTCGTGATCATCGACACGCCGCCGGTGAGTTCGATGGAAACGACCGCCCTCATCGCCTACGCCGATGCGGTGTTGCTTGTGGGCGCCATCGGGGACAAGGGCCAGACGGCGGTCGAGCGGGGCATCGCGAAACTGGAAACGCTGAACGCGCCGGTCGTCGGTATCGCCCTAGCCGCGTGAGCGCAGCGCGGCCAGCACGGTCCGCACCAGCGTATCGACGTTGCCGTCATTGCGGAAGCCGAACCGTTCGCTGAGCGGCGTCGCGAGCGGCGGATAGCTGCCATACACCGTTTCGATCCACTCTTGCGGTTCGTAGGATACGCGATCGGCATTGCTGCCGGTCGCACGCGCCAATGCGTCCATCAATTCCACCATGGACACGCGCAATGCCGGCATCGTGAGCGCGCGCCCCTTCGGCCATGCCTTTGGCGACATCCGCGCGGCATGAATGAGATTGTCGATGCAGCGCGACACCGAGATAAGCCACGAATGCGCGCGTTCCGACACCGGCGCGACGAAAGGTTCATTGCGCAGGAACGCGTGGAAGATGTCGGAGAGAAACCCCGCGCCGCCGCCCGCATAGGGCCGCGCCACGATGCCGCCCGGACGCAAGGCGATGCCCTCGACCTCGCCGCGGCGCGACATGTCGGCCAGCGCGATCTCGCACATCCGTTTGTGCGCGCCATAGATGAGTGCGGGTTCCGCCGCCGTGTCGTCGTCGACGTGATCGGACAACGGCGCGCCGTAGACGGCGATGGAACTCGTATACACCATCCGCGGGCGCGATCCGGCCGCTGCCGCATCCTCGAACAGGGCCAGCGTCGCATCGAGGTTCACCCGCCGCGACAGCGCATAGTCGCGCTCCGATGCCGCCGACGACACGCCGATCAGGTGGAACACCGTGTCGACGCCGCCGTCGAGCGCACGCGCGCGCACCGCATGTTCGGCAACATCGCCGATGATTACGCGCACGCGATCGTCGTCGGGAATGTCGGGGACATGCGCGTCCAACAGCGTCAGCCGTTCGAACGCCATCGCGCCCGCGCCCAGGCGCGCGACCAGCGCACGGCCGACAAATCCGCCCGCACCCGTGACCAGGATTCTCATGCCGCCACTTTGCACTTTGAAAAGCGCAAAACAAATGTCATGCCCGCCTGATGGGGTGGTACCGCGAACTCAAATCCCACGAACGGCGCACGCTGTGGACGTGTTTCGGCGGCTGGATGCTCGACGGCATGGACGTGCAGATCTACACGTTCCTGATCCCGGCGCTGACCGCCGCTTGGGGCATCAGCAAGGGCGAAGCCGGGTTGTTGCAGACGGTGGCGCTCCTGACCTCGGCATTCGGCGGCTGGATCACCGGCATGCTCGCCGACCGCATCGGGCGCGTAACGATGCTGCAGGTCACCATCCTGTGGTTCGCCGTGTTCACGGCGCTGTCCGGCTTCACGCAGTCGTTCGAGCAACTCTTGGTCGTGCGCGGATTGCAGGGCTTCGGTTTCGGCGGCGAGTGGGCGGCGGGATCGGTGCTGATCGGCGAGATCATTTCGGCGCGCTATCGCGGCAAGGCGGTGGGCGTGGTGCAATCGGGTTGGGCGCCGGGTTGGGCTATCGCATGGATCGCATCGTCATTTGCCCTTCAGTACTTGCCACCGGAGGTCGGCTGGCGTGTCGTGTTTTTCATCGGCGTGGCGCCGGCGCTCTTGGTGTTCTTCGTGCGCCGGTTGGTGAAGGAACCGGAGCAATACACCGCAGCGAAACAGCGCGCGGGGTCGGGCGGGGACCCTCGGCGCGTCACCGATATTTTCCGCGGCGAATTGATCCGCACCACGGTGTTGGGCGCACTGTTGTCGGCCGGGGCCAACGGCGGCTACTACGCCATCACTACCTGGCTGCCGACGTTCCTGCGTGAACAGCGCGGACTCACCATTTTCGGCAGCGGCAAGTACATCGCGGTGATCATCGCCGGCTCGTTCACCGGCTACCTGATGAGTGCGTACCTGACCGACGCGATCGGCCGGCGTTTGAACTTCTTCATCTTTGCGGTGTGTTCGTTCGCCACCGTCATCATCTATACGTCGATTGCTTTCGACGACGCGACGATGCTGTTGCTCGGTTTCCCGTTGGGCTTTTTCGCGTCGGGAATTTTCTCGGGCATGGGCGCGTTCTTCACCGAGCTGTTTCCCACGCGCGTGCGCGCCTCGGGCCAGGGCTTTTGCTACAATTTCGGGCGCGGTCTGGGCGCGATCAATCCCTGGCTGGTCGGCGTTCTGTCGGCCACATTGCCTTTGGGCCGAGCCATCGGTGTGTTCGCGGGCATCGCCTATGGTCTGGTGATCGTTGCGGCGCTGCTGCTGCCTGAAACGCGCGGACGCGAGCTGCCGGCATGACCGAGCAATGGCGATTCTACATCGACCGCGGCGGCACCTTCACCGACGTGATCGCCGAGGCGCCGGACGGTGCGCTGTCCACGTTGAAACTCTTGTCCGCCGACCCGCGATACGACGACGCGGCGCTGGAGGGTATTCGGCGGGCGTTGGGCGTGCCGCCGGATGCGCGGATTCCGTCCGGGCGCATCGCCGAAGTGCGCATGGGCACGACCGTCGCCACCAACGCGCTCCTCGAACGCAAAGGCGAGCGTGTTGTGCTGGTTACCACTCGCGGGTTCAAGGATCAGCTGCGCATCGGCTACCAGCACCGGCCGAATATTTTTGCGCTGAAGATTGAGCTTCCCGACATGCTGTACGAGCGCGTGATCGAGGCTGACGAGCGCGTGCGCGCCGACGGCACGGTGGAATGCGAACTCGACGAACGGTCTCTGACCGACGCACTGCGCCCGGCACGCGCGGACGGCATCGCCGCCTGCGCCATCGTGTTCATGCATGGCTACCTCTATCCGGCGCATGAACAACGCGCGGCGGACATCGCGCGCAACCTCGGTTTCACGCAGGTCTCCACCAGCCACGAGACCGTGGCGCTGCAGCGCTTCGTCAGCCGCGGTGACACCACCGTGGCCGACGCGTACCTGTCGCCGGTGCTGTCCCGATACTCGCGCCGCATTGCCGACGGGCTAGGCGACGCGCGGCTGTTTTTCATGACGTCGAATGGCGGTCTCGCCGCGCCGGAATTTTTCCACGGCAAGGACGCCATCGTGTCGGGCCCCGCCGGCGGCGTGGTGGGCATGGCCGAGACTGCCGCCGGGGCCGGGATGAACCACGTCATCGGATTCGATATGGGCGGCACGTCCACCGATGTCTCGCGCTATGACGGCCAGTTCGAGCGTGTCTACGAAACCGAAGTGGCGGGCGTGCGGTTGCGCACGCCGATGATGGCGGTCAACACCATCGCCGCGGGCGGAGGCTCCATTCTGCATTTCGACGGCGCGCGCTTTCGCGTGGGTCCCCACTCCGCCGGCGCCGATCCCGGGCCGATGTGCTATCGCCGCGGCGGGCCGCTCACCGTCACCGATGCCAACGTCATGGTGGGCAAGCTGTCGCCGGAGTTTTTTCCGCCCATGTTCGGCGCGAGCGGCACCGAGCCGATCGATGCCGATGCCGTGCGCGCCGCATTCGCTGAGTTGGCCGCGCGCGCCGGCGGCCGAACGCCGGAAGAGGTAGCCGACGGTTTCATCCGCATCGCGGTCGAGAACATGGCGCATGCGATCCGCCGCATCTCGGTGGCGCGGGGCGTCGATATGCGCGACTACACCTTGAACTGCTTCGGCGGCGCCGGAGGGCAGCACGCGTGTCTGGTGGCGGATGCTCTCGGCATCAAGCGCATCCTCATCCATCCGTTCTCTGGCTTGCTGTCCGCGTACGGCATGAAGCTCGCGAGCCTGCGCGCCGTCCGTCAGCGCGCAATTGGGGAGCCGCTCGACCAATTGGTCATCGCGCGTTTGGAACGCGATGCCGCGCAACTGGCGCAAGAGACGGAACGGGAATTGCGGGAACAGGGGGAGCCTCACGGCAATCCATCGGCGCGCGCGCACGTCCGCTATCACGGCAGCGACACCACGCTGCCCGTCGCGTTCGCACCACTCGACGCGATGATCGCGGAGTTCTCCGACGCCCACGCGTGCATATTCGGGTTTGGCTTCGAGGGCGGCGACCTGATCGTGGAATCGATTGAGGTGGAGGCGGTCTCGGCTCCGTCGAGCGAAGCGAAGACGGTGGAGGGGGAAGTCCCAAGCGCCGTGAATGAGGCTTCCCCCTCCACCATTGCTTCGCAATGGCCCCCCTCCCCCGCTGCGCGGGGGAGGAGCCGGCCGTTCTTCTCGCAAGGCGCTTGGCACGATGCCGGCATTCACCGCATCGAAGCAATGAACCCGCGCGAGTCGGTGCGGGGACCGCATCTGATAATCGAACCCCACCAGACCGTCGTGGTCGAGCCGGGCTGGCGCGCCGAGATGCTGCCGTCGCGCGCGCTGCTTCTGTCGCGGACGGAATCTGTCGGCGCCAGGACGACGTTGACGACCGCTGTCGACCCCGTTCTTCTCGAAGTCTTCGCCAACCTGTTCATGGCCATCGCAGAAGAGATGGGCGTGACGCTGAAGAACACCGCCTCGTCCGTGAACATCAAGGAGCGGCTGGATTTTTCCTGCGCCATATTCGATGCCGAGGGCGGCCTCGTCGCCAATGCGCCGCACATGCCGGTGCATCTCGGTTCAATGGGCGATTGTGTCACCGCGATCATCCAAAAGCACGGCGCTGCCATTCGCGAAGGCGACGCCTTCGCCACCAACGCGCCCTATGACGGCGGGACGCACCTGCCGGACATCACCATCGTTGCGCCGGTGTTTGTGGACGGCGCGTTGCGCTTCTTCACCGCCTCGCGCGGACACCACGCCGATATTGGCGGCATCACGCCGGGTTCGATGCCGCCGTTCTCGAAAGACATCGCCGAAGAAGGCGCGCTGTTCGACGGCGTCCGCATCGTGCACGGCGGGCACTTCGAAGAGAAACTGGTGCGCGAGATTTTCGCCCGCGGCGAATGGCCGGCGCGCAATCCCGATCAGAACGTGGCCGACCTCAAGGCCCAGGTGGCGGCGTGTGCGCGCGGCATCGCCGAACTCAACCGCGCCTGCGGCGAGCACGGCCCGAGCACCGTCACCGCGTACATGGGCCATGTGCAGGACAACGCCGAGGAATCGGTGCGCCAGGCGATCGGTGCGTTGTCCGACGGCACCTTCACCATGCCGATGGACGGCGGCATGCAGATCGCGGTGAAGGTGACCGTCGATCGCGCCACGCGTTCCGCCCGCGTCGATTTCACCGGAACCAGCACGCAGCAGCCGAACAATCTGAACGCGCCGCGTTCGGTGACGAAGGCGGCGGTGCTGTACGTGTTCCGCTGCCTCGTGGACAGCGACATTCCGATGAACGCGGGCTGCCTGAAGCCGATCGAGATCGTGGTGCCGGAAGGCTCTCTGCTCAATCCGCGTCCGCCCGCCGCGGTTGCCGGCGGCAACGTCGAAACCAGCCAGGCGGTTTGCGATGCGTTGTTCGGCGCGCTGGGCATCATGGCGGCGTCGCAGGGCACGATGAACAACCTGACCTTCGGCAACGCACGCTATCAATATTATGAAACGATCTGCGGCGGTTCGGGCGCGGGCCGCGACTTCGACGGAACGTCGGCCGTGCACACGCACATGACCAATTCGCGTCTCACCGATCCCGAGGTGCTGGAATCGCGCTATCCCGTAGTGCTGGAAGAATTTTCCATCCGCGCCGCTTCGGGTGGCGCGGGCCTGCACTACGGCGGCAACGGCACCGTGCGCCGCATCCGCCTGCTCGAGCCGATGACGGCGGCGTTCCTGTCGATGCGGCGCGAGACGGCGCCGTTTGGCCTTGCGGGCGGCGAAGACGGCGCCAAGGGCACCAACACCATCGTGCGCGCCGGAGGCCGCAGCGAAACGCTCGGCGGCCGCGCCGAAGCCGATCTGAACGCCGGCGACGCCATCGTCATTGCCACGCCGGGCGGCGGCGGTTACGGCAAGCCATGACCGCGCGGCCAATCCTGCTCAAGCCAGACCGGGTGTGGAGCGACGGCAAGATCATCGCGAACGCGCGCGTGCTGATCGAAGGGGAACGCATCGCCGGCGTGGGCGACGATGTCGAACACGCCGATGCCGAAACCATCGCGCTGCCCGGTTGCACCGTGCTGCCCGGGCTGATGGACCTGCATTCGCATCTGTTCCTGCATCCGTACAACGAGACGCCGTGGGATCAGCAGGTGCTGAACGAGAGCGAGGCCTATCGAACGGTCCGCGCCGTCAACCACGCACGCGCCACGCTGGATGCCGGGTTCACCACCTTGCGCGATCTCGGCACCGAAGGCGCCGGCTATGCCGACGTCGCGCTGAAGTGCGCGATCGACGAAGGGCTGACGCCGGGACCGCGGCTGTTCGTGGTTGGGCCGGCAATTGTAGCCACCGGCAGCTACGGCCCGCCGCGACGCAATTTCCGTCCCGATTGCTGCCTGCCTCAGGGCGCCGACGAAGCCTCCGGCGTCGATGGCATCGTGCGCACGGTGCGCATCCAGGCCGCGCACGGCGCCGACTGGATAAAGCTCTATGCCGATTACCGCGCCGGTCCCCACCGCGCGCATCGCGCCACCTTCTCGCAGGAGGAACTCGCCGCCGCCGTGGCCACGGCGCATTCCATCGGCCGCCCCGTCGCCGCACACGCCGCCACCGACGAAGGCATGCGCCGCGCCGCGCTCGCCGGTGTCGACACCATCGAACACGGTTTCTTCGGTTCGGCGGAAACGTTCGGCTTGATGGCCGAACGCGGCGTCGCCTTCCTGCCCACGCTCACCGTCGCCGAAGCCACCGCGGAATATTTCCATGGCCATGTCCGCGGCGGCGAGCCGGCGGGCGATATGGCCGAGAGCGAACGCGCCTTCCGTGCGGCGCTCGCGGCCGGCGTGACCATCGGCTGCGGCAGCGACGTGGGACCATTCCCCCACGGCGAAAACGCGCGCGAGCTCGCGCTGATGGTGCGCTGCGGCATGACGCCGGATCAGGCGTTGATGGCGGCGACGTCCGTCAATGCGCGCATCCTTGGCGTCGAAAGCGCGTTTGGCCGCGTCGCGGCCGGCATGGTGGCTGACCTGGTCGCCCTTGTCGGCGATCCGTCGCGCGACATCGGCGCGGCGCGGGCCGTCCGCCTGGTCGTAAAGGGCGGGACGGTAACGAAGCGTTAGCAATCGCGCCGCCCGGTTTACGCCGGATTTACGACGCAAGGCATACAAACACGATGCCTTCTTGGAACGGTGCAGGAGTACGCGTGCGCTGGCATCCCCCCGTTAAGCGCGTGAATCCGCGGCCGGCCGACGCTGCGCCCAAGAAGAGCGAAGCCGGTGCACTGATCACGCAGCTGTCGCAACCGACCTTGCCGAAGGCGCTGAAGCTTCTCGAATTCTGGCAGGATCATCAGCCCGGCGGGGTCGTCGTCGGCCGCCACGTGCCATCGCGCGAGATTGCGCCTCTCCTCTCCAGCCTGGTGCTGTACGAGCCGATGGAATCCGGCGAAGACTGGCGCATCCGCCTTGCCGGCGCGGCGTTGTTGCGGCGGTTCGGACGCGACGTGTCCGGCCACATGATTTCCGCGCTTTATCCGCGTGACCATTTCGTCATCTTGCGGACGCGGGCGATGCTGGTGGTGACCACCGGGACGCCGCAGATCGATGAAGTCGTGATCCGCAGCAGCGAGCGCACGCTGCAGCATTTCGAGACCGTGCACCTGCCGGTCTATGCCCCCGATGGAAAGTCGGTCTGGGATATGGCGGGCTATTTCTATTTCCCGTAAGTTGCCGCCTCCATTTTGCCCGGAGGCCGGACCATGGCGCTAAAACGCTTCGTCATCGAACGCGATATTCCGAAAGTTGGCTCGTTTGACCGCGACCAGTTGCGCGGCGCCGCGGCGAAATCGAACGAAGCGCTCGCCAAGCTCGCGCCCGATGTGCAGTGGGAGCATTCCTATGTCGCCGGCGACAAGACGTTCTGCGTCTATCTCGCCAAGGACGAGAGCGTGATCCGCAAGCATGCCGAGATCAGCGGCTTCCCCGCCACCAAGATCACCGAGATTCGCAAGATTATCGATCCGACGACGGAACGGCCGGAATCCTGACCCCGACCGTTCAAGCAAGCAGTCGGTGCCACGCCGCTATCGCGTTGCCACCGCGACCCCGCCGTTGCTCGCCTGCGTACCCGGCACCCAGTGCATGCCCAGCTGATCGAACAGGAACATCAGATCGTCCGTCTGCTCGGCGATGCGCACTGCGAGCGAACTTCCGATCCCGTGCCCCGCGCTCTTTTCCGTGCGCAGCAGGATCGGCAGTGCGGATGAGCTCGCCGCCTGCAGCGCAGCGGCCATCTTGCGTGAATGCATCGGGTTCACGCGCCCATCCGTCGCCCCCGTCGTCATCAGGATGGCCGGATACGCGGTGTGCGCTTTCACATGATGGTACGGCGAATACGCATACAACGCCGCGAACTGCGCCGGGTCCTTCACCGTTCCGAACTCGGTGGTGTTGAACGAGCCGTTGGGGTCGAGTTCGACGCGGATCATATCGTAGATGCCGACGGCAGAGACCACTGCGTGCGCCAGCTGCGGATGCTGCGTGATCATCGCGCCCATCAGGAGCCCGCCGTTTGATCCGCCCATCAGCGCCAGCTTCGCGTGCGAGGTGTAGCCGCGCGAGATCATGTATTCGCCGGCCGCGGCGAAATCGTCGAACACGTTCTGCTTGTGCGTAAGGTTGCCGCCCTTGTGCCAGCGTTCGCCGTACTCGCCGCCGCCGCGGATATTGGCGACCGCATACACACCGCCCGCATCCAGAAACAGCCGCCGCATCGCGCCGAGGAAGGCGGGCGTCATGTTCACGCCGTAACCGCCATAGCCGTACAAGAGCGTTGGGTGGCTGTGATCGAACGCCGTTCCCTTGCGCCGGATGATGTTGATGGGGACGCGCGTGCCGTCCTTCGAGGTCGCGAACTCGCGCACCACTTCGCAATCGGCAAACGATATGGGAGACGTCACCGCCAGCTTCGTTTCCGCCGAGGCGCCGGTGTGCGCATCCCAGCGCGCGTAATAGCGCGGCCGCGTGTAGCTTACGACGCCGTACAAGACGTCGCCGTTCGGCAGGGCCTCGGCCTCGTCGACGGCAGAAATTTCCGGCGTATCGATCTTGGTCGCGTGCCCGCCGTCGAGAGCGAACACACGCATCTCGCTCGGGCCGCCCACGATGTCGCGGACGATCAGCCGGTCGTGGCTGAGGGCAAGCGAATGCGCCTGGGAGTCGGAAACGATGGCGTCTTCGGATTCGGGCACCACCACTTTCGCCGCGGCGAAGCCCGACGCATACGATGCCGCCGGGAGCACCACCACCTTGCCGTTGGGCGCGTCCTTGCGGCTGATGCCGTAGATCGCGCCGTTCGGGCCCATGGTCGCGGCGACGATCGTGTCGTCGTACTTGCCGATCTGCACAATGCCGCCGTCATGCTTGATCACCCAGTGCTGCCACTGGCCGCCATCGCCCAGTTGTACGGACACCAGCACGTCCGGCGACAGATCCGAATTGTCGAGAAAGACTTCGCCCGTGCGGGGCAGTCCGTCCTTGGTCGCGAGCACGAGTGGGTCATGCGCCGCATCCGTTCCGACACGGTGCAGGTAGACCTGCTGGAAAAAGTGGCGATCGGCCTCCGGCGCAGAGTCGTCCGGATAACGCGTGTAGTAGAACGATTGGCCGTCGGCGGTCCACGCCAGGCTGCCCCCCGCCGTCGGGAACTGCACGCGCGGAATCGGTTTGTCGAGCTCCTTGCCGCTCGCCACGTCGTACACATGAAGCGTGCCGTCCTCGCTTCCGTTGAGCGACAGCGACACCGCCACGCGCGTGCCGTCGTGCGAAACAACGAACCAGTCGATCGCGGTATGTCCCTGCGCGTCGAGCGCGTTGGGGTCGAGTACCGTCTTGCGGCTCGCCGGGTCGGCCGCGGCATTCAGACTGACCAGCATCGGTTGCTGGAACTTGGGGTCGAAGTAATAGGCGTAGATTTTGTCGCCCGCCGCCTGCAGTCCGTAGAACGCCGGCGAGGTAGCCGTGATCAGGCGTGTCAGTTCCGCCTGCACGGCGGCTCGTCCCGGAACCGCGTTGAAATATGTCCGTGCGCGCGCATCCTGCGCGTCCGACCATGCCTGGACCTTCGGGTCTTCCCAGTTCTCGAGCCAGCGGTACGGATCGGCGATGCTCTTGCCCTGGATGACGTCCATGGTCGTGCCGCGCTCCGTCGTGGGCGCAGGTGCAACCGCGACCGCAGCGAGTGCAGCCGTGGCGCTGAAGGCGAAGACAATGGCGAGAGTGGAACGGTGGATGCGCGTCATCTTGGCGATCCTCAAATTACAATGGACGACATAGCACAATGATGTCCCGCATTTGAGCACGCCGCCGCCGGGTCGCATGCGGTTGAGCAAGAGCGGGGCTGAATGTCCTAACGCCGTGCCGGCTTGGAGCAATGTTGCGCATTTCGGGCGGCCCCGGACACGCGCCAGCGCCCATGTGCCGCCCCTTTTCCCTGCCGCTTCACGGTGCTAGGCCCACGTCATCATCCGCACCCCCACGGAGGCTTGGCCTTGCGCACCGTTCCGAATTTCATCAACGGCAAAGCCGTTGCAGGCACGTCCGGCCGCTTCGGCGACATCTTCAATCCCAATACCGGCGAGGTGCAGGCGCGCGTCGCCTATTCGACCGCCGCCGATATCGACGCCGCCGTGCAGGCCGCCGCCAAGGCGCAACGCGAATGGTCGCTGGTCAATCCACAACGCCGCGCGCGCGTGATGTTCGAGTTCAAGCGCCTGGTCGAAGCGCGCATGAACGAGCTGGCCGAATTGTTGTCGAGCGAGCACGGCAAGGTGGTGGCCGATTCCAAGGGCGACGTGCAGCGCGGCCTCGAAGTGATCGAATTCGCCTGCGGCATCCCGCACGCGATCAAGGGCGAATACACCGAAGGCGCCGGCCCCGGCATCGACGTCTATTCCATGCGCCAGCCGTTGGGCGTGGTCGCCGGCATCACGCCGTTCAATTTTCCGGCGATGATTCCGATGTGGATGTTCGGCGTCGCCATCGCCTGCGGCAACGCCTTCATCAACAAGCCGAGCGAGAAGGACCCGTCGGTGCCGGTGCGCCTCGCCGAGTTGATGATGGAAGCGGGCGCTCCCGCGGGTGTTCTTCAAGTCGTACAGGGCGACAAGGTTGCGGTCGACGCGATCCTGAACCACCCGCTGATCCAGGCGGTGAGCTTCGTCGGTTCGTCCGACATCGCGCACTACGTCTATGCCACCGGCACCAACAACGGTAAGCGCGTGCAGGCGATGGGCGGGGCGAAGAACCACGGCATCGTCCTGCCCGACGCCGATCTCGACATGGCGGTGAAGGAACTGACCGGCGCCGCGTTCGGTTCGGCCGGCGAGCGCTGCATGGCGCTCCCTGTCGTCGTCGCCGTTGGCGACAAGACGGCCAACGAATTGCGCGAGCGTCTGATCGATGCGGCGAACCATTTGAAGGTCGGCATCTCGACCGACAAGGACGCGCAGTACGGCCCGGTCGTGACGGCGGCGCACAAGAAGCGCGTCACCGATTACATCCAGATGGGCAAGGACGAAGGCGCCGAGCTGGTGCTCGACGGCCGCGAGTTCAAGCTGCAGGGTTACGAGAAAGGCTTCTTCATCGGGCCGACGATTTTCGACCACGTGAAGCCGGAGATGCAGACATACAAGGAGGAAATCTTCGGCCCCGTGCTCCAGATGGTGCGGGCGAAGGATTTCGAATCCGCCATCCGTCTGCCGTCCGAACACCAGTACGGCAACGGCGTCGCCATCTTCACCCGCAACGGCCGCGCCGCGCGCGATTTCGCCGCGCGCGTGAACGTGGGCATGGTCGGCATCAACGTGCCGATCCCGGTGCCCGTCGCCTATCACACCTTCGGCGGCTGGAAGCGCTCGGCCTTCGGCGACACCAACCAGCACGGCATGGAAGGCGTGAAGTTCTGGACCAAGGTGAAGACGGTGACCGCCCGCTGGCCCGATACCGAGCTGGAGGGGCAGCACGGGGATTCGTCGTTCATTATCCCAACGATGCGGTGACGAAGTTCTCCTCCCCCTGAAAGGGGGAGGTCGCGAGCGGAGCGAGCGGGTGGGGGTCACATCGGACGCTCCATGACGCCCACCGATCCGCCGTCGGCGGATCGTCCTCCCCCTTTCAGGGGGAGGAACTTTGGCGCTAGGTACAGCCATGGATTTCGCCCTCTCCCCCGATCAGCAGGCCATTCAGGACGCCGCGCGCCAGTTCTCGGATGAACGTTTCGCGCCGAACGCGGCCGAATGGGACGAGAAGAAGATTTTTCCGGTGGACGTGTTGCGCGAGGCCGCCGCGCTCGGTTTCGCCGGCATGTATGTGAAGGACGATGTCGGCGGTGCCGGCCTCGGCCGGCTCGATGCCGCGATCGTGTTCGAACAGCTCGCGCGCGGCTGTGTGTCGACGGCGGCGTTCCTGTCGATCCACAACATGTCGAGCTGGATGATCGATCGCTATGGCTCGGACGCGTTGCGCCGGAAATACCTCCCCAAACTGGTTACGATGGAATCGATCGCGAGCTATTGCCTGACCGAGCCGGGTTCGGGTTCCGACGCTGCGTCCTTACGCACCAAGGCGGAACTGAAAGACGGCCATTATGTGCTGAACGGCTCGAAGGCGTTCATCTCGGGCGGCGGCTATTCCGATGTGTATGTGGTGATGGCGCGCACCGGCGGGCCGGGACCCAAAGGCATCTCGGCCATCGTCGTCGAAAAGGACACGCCCGGTCTCACGTTCGGCGCGCAGGAGAAGAAGCTGGGTTGGAATTCCCAGCCCACCGCGATGCTGCAATTCGACGATTGCAAGGTGCCGGCCGACAACCGCATCGGCGCCGAGGGCGAAGGCTTCCGCATCGCCATGTCGGGGCTGGACGGCGGGCGCGTGAACATCGGCGCCTGTTCGGTGGGCGGCGCGCAATTCGTCTACGACACGGCGAAGGCCTACATGGAGACGCGCAAGCAATTCGGCCAGGCGCTGAAGGATTTTCAGGCGCTGCAATTCAAGATCGCCGACATGGCGACCGAGATCGAGGCGGGACGCCTGATGGTGTATCGCGCCGCCGCCGCGATCGACACGCGCGATCCGTTTGCCACCAAATACTGCGCCATGGCGAAACGCTTCGCCACCGACGCGTGTTTCCATGCGGCGAACGAAGCGTTGCAACTGCACGGCGGCTATGGGTATCTGAAGGATTATCCCATCGAACGCGTGGTGCGCGATTTGCGCGTGCACCAAATCCTGGAAGGCACCAACGAAATCATGCGCGTGATCATTTCGCGTGAGGTGTTCCGGCAATGAGCGATGCCGCCATCAACCCGGCGCCCGCCGAGCCCGAACTGATCGTCCGCACCGAAGGGCGTGCGGGGCGCATCACGCTCAACCGGCCGCGCGCGCTCAACGCGCTCACCGTCGGCATGTGCCAGGGCGTGATCGAGGCGCTGTTGAAATGGCGCGACGATCCGAAGATCGAGGTGATCATCCTCGACCACGCCGGCGAGCGCGGCTTCTGCGCCGGCGGCGATATCCGCGCTGCCGCGCAATCGGGCGCCGGCGACGGCAAGATCGCGCGCGAATTCTTCCTGTCCGAATACCGCATGAACGAATTGATGTTCCGCTATCACAAGCCGATCGCGGTGTTCATGGACGGCATCACCATGGGCGGCGGCGTCGGCATTTCCATGCCGTGCCGCTTCCGCATCGCCACCGAACGCACGCTGTGGGCGATGCCGGAAGGCGACATCGGATTCTTTCCCGACGTGGGCGAAGGTTGGTACCTGCCGCGCCTGCCCGGCCATGTCGGCGCCTGGCTCGGGCTCACGGGCGCGCGCATCAAGGCCGCCGATCTGATGGAGCTCGGCATCGCGACGCATTACGTCGAGAGCGCGAACGTCGAAGACCTGAAGCGCCAACTGATCGCCAACGAGATTTCGCTGGGCGATTGCGTGGCACCGCACAAACTGCCGCCGGGCGCGCCGCCGATCGTCGCCATGCGCGAACGTATCGACAAGATGTATGGCCTGCCGACGGTGGAAAAAATCGTCGCGGCGCTGGAAACGCTGGGCACATCGGATGCGCAAACCGAACGCATGGCGCTTTTGAAGAAATGCCCGATGTCACTGAAGGTGACGCTGCGCCTGCTGCACGGTCCGCCGCGCAAGTTCGTCGACAACATGGTCGAGGAATACCGCATCGCCATGCACATGGTGGCGCGCGCCGATTTCCGCGAAGGCGTGCGCGCGATCCTGATCGACAAGGACAACAAGCCGAAATGGCAACCGGCCACGCTTGCCGAGGTGACCGACGACATGGTCGAGGCGATCTTCGGCAAGCTGCCATCCGGCGAGGAATGGACGCCGGTGCCATGATGCACACTCACCACCACGCCGGTCATGGCCGGCCAGCGCGGATCCCGCACTTGTTGGGGGGAAGCCGTGCGCCGGCCATCCATCAACTCGGTGCCCGGCATTTGCGTTGATGGGTGGCCGGGAATTCGCTTCGCTACGCTTCGCGAACCCGGCCATGACGATCTTTTGATTTGGGAGGTTCGGACATGCGCATTGCATTCATCGGGCTCGGCAACATGGGCTCCGGCATGGCCGCCAACCAGGCGAAGGCCGGCCGCGAAGTGCACGCCTATGACGTGGTGAAATCGGCGCTCGACCGTTCGTCGGCGGTCGGGTGCAAGGCGGCACGCACCGTCGGCGAGGCGGTGGACGGCGCCGACACCGTCATCACCATGCTGCCCGCCGGCAAGCACGTGCGGGCGGTTTACGGCGACGAGGTGTTCCCAAAGGCGAAGAAAGGCGCGTTGTTGATCGACTGCTCGACCATCGACGTGGATTCCGCGCGCGCGGTGGCGAAACAGGCCAAAGAGAATGGCTTCCGCTTCGCCGACGCGCCGGTGTCGGGCGGCACCGCGGGCGCCGAGGCCGGCACGCTCACCTTCATGGTCGGCTGCGACGACGGCGATTTCGCCAACGTCGAAGAGGCGCTGAAGCCGATGGCCAAGGCGATCATCCACGCGGGCGCGGCGGGCGCCGGACAGGCGGCGAAGATCTGCAACAACATGATCCTCGGCATCACCATGATCGGCACGTGCGAGGCGTTCGCGCTGGCCGAGAAACTGGGGCTCGATCTGCAGCGGTTTTTCGACATCTCATCGAAATCGTCCGGGCAGTCATGGTCGATGACGACGTATTGCCCCGTGCCCGGGCCGGTGCCGGCGGCGCCGTCGAACAAGGGTTATGCCGGCGGCTTTGCCACGGCGATGATGCTGAAGGATCTGAAACTGGCGCAGGACGCGGCGATGAATTCGGGCGCGGTGACGCCGATGGGCTCCGAGGCGATGGCGCAGTATTCGCTGTTCGAACGGCTGGGCTACGGCGGCAAGGATTTTTCCGCCATCATCCAGATGCTGCGGGGGAAGTTGGATCAGTTGCAGTAAGGCTGGGTCATGGCTGCAGCTTCAAGAATCGTGAGCAAGGCAATCGGGTTGGCTTGGGACTGCATGATTCTCTTGAGCGCGGCTTTCGGTCTCAGCGTCGGCGGTGGCGTGATTGCCTCCCTCATTACTGAATACGCATTCGGAATTTCGGATACTCCCGATTTGCGTCTTGCATTTTATGTTGGTGCCGCTGCCGTCGTTCTGATCATCGTCGTGACTTGGCGGAATTTCATCGACGGATTCAACCTGCTTGTCTTAGGAACCAATGCCACCGCCTCCCCTAATGACAAAGACCAATCGACCCAGAACCAAGAGCCGCAATCGAGAGACGCATGACCACCTACGAAACCTTGCTCATCGAAAATCACGACGCCGTGCGCGTCATTCGCTTCAACCGGCTGGCCGCGCTGAACGCATTCTCCAACCAGCTGATGGACGAGATGACGTCCGCGCTCGACGCCGCGGAGGCCGACGACGGCGTGCGCGTCATCGTCGTCACCGGCTCGGACAAGGCCTTCGCCGCCGGCGCCGACATCAAGGAGTTCCTGCCCCACGATTACGCGCGCGCCTACAAGGAAGACCTGATCACGCGCAACTGGGAGCGCGTCACGCGCTGCCGCAAGCCCGTGATCGCCGCGGTCGCGGGTTACGCGCTGGGCGGCGGCTGCGAGTTCGCCATGATGTGCGATTTCATCATCGCCGCCGACAACGCGAAATTCGGCCAGCCCGAGATCACCATCGGCGTTTCGCCCGGCGCGGGCGGCTCGCAACGCCTGACGCGCTTTGTCGGCAAGTCGAAAGCGATGGAGATGATCCTGACCGGACGCATGATGGACGCTGCCGAGGCGGAGCGTTCGGGCCTCGTCTCGCGCGTGGTGCCGCTGGCGAATTTGATGGAAGACGTGCTGTCGGTAGCGAAGAAGATCGCCTCGATGCCGCCGATCGCGGTGATGATGAACAAGGAAATGGTCAACGCCGCCTACGAAACCACGCTGTCGCAGGGCGTAATCTTCGAACGGCGGCTGTTCCACTCGTTGTTCGCGTTCGACGACCAGAAAGAAGGCATGGGCGCCTTCGCCGAAAAGCGGAAGCCGGAGTTCAAGGGACGCTAGCTCAGGACGAATTCAGGCTGGCGAACAGGTTCACTGCAAGCCCCAGAATGAACAGATTGTAGAAGAACGACAGCATCCCGTGGACGGTGATCAGCCGGCGAAAATCGCGCGTCAGCACGTCGACGTCCGACACCTGGAACGTCATGCCGACGCAGAAGGCGATATAGACGAAATCGAAATAGCCGGGACTCTTCTCCCTCGCATCGCGCGGTCCGGGAAAGGCGAGCCCGCCATCGGGCGCATCCATCCGCTTGCGCCTGTCGCCGCCGTAGAACAGATGGGCGTAATGGACCGCGAACAGCGTGTGCATGAACAGCCATGACAGAACCAAGGTCGCGACGCCGAGCAGCATGAACAACGATGGATCGGCAGAAGGCCTGGCTTTGCCGATCTCGACGACGACGCCGATCAGGCTGGCGGCGACCGCGCAAACCAGCACGACCAGGATCAGCGATGCCGCCGCGTCATCCTGGTAAGCGATTTTCTTGAGTTCGGCCGCCGACGTCGTCGCCATCGCGACCACGATGCTGACGAGCCACAATGCCGCCGCGACATCCCAGCCCACGAGTGCGCGCGTGGCCGCGCTGCCGGGTACGAAGTAACCAACGCTTGCGCCGATCAGGCCCGCGAGCAACAGGCGCAGGTGCGAACGCCAGTGGCGGTACACAGCGTCAGAAGCGGCGGGCTTTGTCTTTGCAGCCATCGAATCAACCGGGCAGGCACGCGTATCGTGCCACACCCGCCCGATTGACATAATCGTGATCGTCGCCCCCCCCGCGCGCGTTAGGTAAGCGGCGCTCGACAGAGTGTTTTTGGCGGAAAATCGATTTTTTGTTTTTTGACGCGGTTCGAACGTTGATAAACTTTTATCGACGCCCAATCCGCTGCGAAAAACTTTTTTTGAAAATCGAAAAAATTATTTTGTTCCGCTCTTGCAATCGAGCCGGGCCGCGCGCATATCAACGCCGTCCCCACAAATGCGTCCAGAGCGATCCGAGGCCGCGAAAGCCCAAGGCTTGCGCGGCTTTTGCATTTTGGGGATTCGCGTGTTTCGCCGGTGAAAAATTTTATTGAAAAAATTTTTTTGGCGCGAAAATCGCGTCGAAAAACGATAATCGGGTTTTCCGCCAAAAAACCGTCAGATGTGGATCGCGTGGCCGTAAAGGCCGAGCAGCGCGGATTCATGGAACGCTTCGGACAGCGTCGGGTGCACGTGGATGGTGCCGGCGATGTCCTCAAGGGTTGCGCCCATTTCCAGCGCCAAGGCGAATTCGGCGGACAGTTCGGAGACGTGTGAACCGACGGCCTGGATGCCGAGCACGCGATGGTTCGCCTTGTCGGCGACGATGCGGACGAAGCCGTCGGTCGCATCCATCGACAACGCGCGGCCGGAGGCGACGAAGGGAAACTTGGCGACGATGGCGTCGGACGCTTCCGACGGGAGTTTGCCGGCGGAAACGATTTCCGGCTCGGTGAAACAGACGGCGGCGATGGCGACGGGATCGAAGCGCCGATTATGTCCGGCGATGATCTCGGCGACCATCTCGCCCTGCGCGCTGGCGCGGTGCGCGAGCATGGGTTCGCCGGTGATGTCGCCGATGGCCCATACGTTCTTCATGGAGGTACGGCATTGATCGTCGATGCGAATGAACTTGCCGTCCATGTCGACGGCCATGTTTTCCAGGCCCCAGCCAGACGTGTTGGGTCGGCGGCCGACCGTAACGAGAATTTTGTCGGCGGCAAGATCGGCGGTCTTGCCGTCGGCCATTTCGACGGTGAGGCCGGTCCTCGACGCGCCCTTGGCCTTGGCGCCGAGGTGCACGGTGACGCCGTGCCTGTCGAGCCACTTGCGCACGGGGTCGGTCAGTTCCTTGTCGTAGAGCGGCAGGATGCGATCCAGCGCCTCGACGACGATGACATTCACGCCGATCTTGGCGAAGGCGATCCCGAGCTCGAGGCCGATGTAACCGGCGCCGACCACGACAAGGTTCTTGGGAAGCGCATCGAGGGCGAGGGCCTCGGTCGACGAGATCACATTGCCGCCGAATTTGAGGAACGGCAGTTCGACCGGCAGCGAGCCGTTGGCCAGGATCACGTGATCGGCCTGGATGGTGATATCGCCGTCCTTGGTCTTCACCGAACAGGTCTTGCCGTCGGAGAATGTCGCCCAACCGGCGACGGCGCGAACTTTCGCGCGTTTCAACAGGCCGGCGACGCCCGTGTTCAACTTGTCGACGACGGTTTCCTTCCACTTCACCGTCGCGGCGAGATCGAGCGCGGGTTGCGCGTTCAGGGAAATGCCGTGCCGCGATTTTTCGGCGGCGCGGCGCATGGTCTCAAATTCCTCGGCGACGTGGATGATCGCCTTGGACGGAATGCAGCCGCGGATCAGACAAGTGCCGCCCAGCCGATCGGCTTCGACAATCGTGGTGTCGAGGCCGAGCTGGCCCGCGCGGATGGCAGCGACATAGCCGCCGGGCCCGCCGCCGACGACGAGAACGTGAGTCTTGATAGGCTCGGTCACCCCGTCCCCCACCCGACGCGCTGTGCGCGTCGACCTCCCCACAAGGGGGAGGTGAATTTGAGTCTTAATTCCCCTCCCCTTGGTGGGGAGGGGCGGTTCGCCGAGCGCGTAGCGCGATAGGCGAACCGGGGTGGGGGGTAAAGCATTTCAATCCATAAAGAGAGTGGCGGGATGCTCGAGCAGCGCCTTGATGCGGTTGATGAAGACCGCGGCGTCGTAGCCGTCGACCACGCGGTGATCGAACGAGGAACTCAGGTTCATCATCTTGCGCACCACGATCTGTCCGTCCTGCACGACGGGACGTTCGATAATCGCGTTGGGGCCGATGATGGCGACTTCGGGATGGTTGATCACCGGCGTCGTCACCACGCCGCCCAGCGGGCCCAGGCTGGTGATGGTGATGGTGGAGCCGGAGAGCTCGTCCTTCGTCGCCTTGTTGTCGCGCGTGGCGGCGGCGAGGCGGGCGACTTCGGCGGCGGCGCCCCACACGTCGAGCGCTTCGGCGTGACGCACGACAGGCACAAGCAAGCCGTTCGGTGTCTGGGTGGCGATGCCGATGTGAACGGCGTTGGAGCGATGGACAATGCCGTTGTCGTCGTCGAAGCGCGCGTTGACCTGCGGAAATTCGGGAATGATGCGCACCAGCGCGCGCATCAGGAAAGGAAGGAGAGTGAGCTTCGGTTGGTCGGGACGTTTGGTCTTGTTCAGGTGCGCGCGCAGCGCTTCCACTTCGGTGACGTCGACTTCGGCGACGTAAGCGAAGTGCGGGATGCGGCGCTTGGACTCCTGCATCTTCTCGGCGATCTTGCGCCTGAGGCCGATGACCTTGATGTCCTCGCCGCCCTCGCGTTTCGCGTATTGCGCGCCGCCGCCGCGCGTCGCGTGACCCGACTGCCCGCGCGTCGCGATGTAACGATCGAGATCTTCGTGGGTGATGCGGCCGCCGGGGCCGCTGCCCGGAACGTATTGCAGCTCGATGCCGATCTCGTGGGCGCGGTTGCGCACGGCGGGCGAGGCGAGCGGCGCTTCCCCTTCGCCACGCATGTGGGTGGCCGAGGCTGCCGAAACCGGCACACCGGCGCCACCATTTTTCTTGGGAGGCTCAGGTGCAACGGGCTTGGCAACCGGTTCCGGCGCTTTCGCTTCGGCTTTCGGCTTATCCGGCGCCTTGGCGCTGGGTTTCGACTCGCCGGCCTTGTTTCCGGCGCCTTCGACTTCGAGCTCGACCAGCGGCGCACCGACGACGGCCTTCTCGCCCGGCTCGCCGTGCAGCGAAATCACCTGGCCGGTCACCGGCGAGGTCATCTCGACCGTCGCCTTGTCCGTCATCACGTCGACCAGATTCTGGTCGGCCTTGATGTGGTCGCCGATCTTGACGTGCCAGGCGACAATCTCGGCCTCGGCGGTGCCTTCGCCGACGTCCGGCAATTTGAAAACGTAACGGCCCATGGGAGCCCGCCTTTGCTAACGCGTCATCGCGCGTTTCATCGCCTCGGCGACTCGCGCAGGTCCCGGGAAGTAATCCCATTCGAAGGCGTGCGGATAGGGGGTGTCCCAACCGGTGACGCGTTCGATGGGCGCTTCGAGATGGAAGAAACAGTTTTCCTGCACCAGCGCGCAGAGCTCTCCGGCGAAGCCGCCGGTGCGCGTCGCTTCGTGCACGATCACGCAGCGCCCGGTCTTCTTTACCGAGGCGACGATGGTGTCGAGATCGACCGGCACGATGGTCCTGAGATCGATCACTTCGGCATCGATGCCGGCGTCTTCGGCGGCGGCGAGCGAGACGTGCACCATGGTGCCGTAGGCAAGCACGGTCAGATCGTTGCCTTCCCGCACGATGGCCGCCTTGCCCAAGGGTACGGTGTAATGGCCCGCTGGCACGTCGGAGGCGGAATGCTTGGACCACGGTTGCACCGGCCGGTCGTGATGGCCGTCGAACGGTCCGTTGTAGATGCGCTTTGGCTCGAGGAAGATCACCGGATCGTCGTCTTCGATGGCGCTGATGAGCAGACCCTTGGCGTCGTACGGGGTCGAAGGGATCACCGTCTTCAGGCCCGCGACGTGCGCGAACAGCGCTTCCGGCGACTGGCTGTGGGTCTGGCCGCCGAAAATGCCGCCGCCGTACGGGGTGCGAATGGTGATCGGCGCCCAGAAATCGCCGGCCGAGCGATACCTGAGGCGGGCCGCTTCCGACACCAATTGGTCGAACGCGGGATAGATGTAATCGGCGAACTGGATTTCGATGACCGGCCTCAAACCATAGGCGCCCATGCCGATGCCGACGGCCACGATGCCGCCCTCGCCGATGGGCGTGTCGAAGCAGCGGGTGATGCCGTGTCTTTTCTGCAGGCCGTCGGTGACGCGGAACACGCCGCCGAAATAGCCGACGTCTTCGCCGAAGGTGAGCACGTCGGGATCGCGTTGCATCGACACGTCGATGGCGGAGTTCAGCGCCTGGATCATGTTCATCACGGGCATGGCTCAGACCCCCAGCTCTTGGCGCTGGCGGCGCAGGTGCCAGGGCATGTCCTTGAACACGTCCTCGAACATGGTCTTCACGGAGGGCTTGCCTTCGCCCAGCGTGCCGATGGCGGCGGCTTCGGCATTGGCGGCCGCGACGGTGTCGTCGGCCTCTTTCTTCGCCGCTTCGTGCCGGTCGTCGGACCACTCGCCGAGGAGAATGAGGTGCTTTTTCAGGCGCTCGAGTGGATCGCCGAGCGGCCAAGCCTTCCCTTCGGTGGCGGGGCGATAGCGGCTGGGATCGTCGGAGGTCGAATGGCCTTCGACGCGATACGTGTACATCTCGATCAGCGTCGCGCCGTGATTGGCGCGGGCACGATCCGCCGCCCACTTCGTCGCCGCGTACACGGCGAGAAAATCGTTGCCGTCAACGCGCAGGCCCGGCAGGCCGTAACCGATGGCGCGGGAGGCAAACGTCGCCTGTTGTCCGCCGGCGATGCCGGAGAACGACGAAATGGCCCACTGGTTGTTGACGACGTTCAGCACGACGGGCGCGCGATAGACGGAGGCGAAATTCAGCGCGTGGTGAAAGTCGCCCTCGGCGGTGGTGCCCTCGCCGACCCAGCTCGCGGCGATGCGCGTGTCGCCCTTGTAGGCCGACGCCATCGCCCAGCCGACGGCCTGCGGGAACTGCGTGCCGAGATTGCCGGAGATCGTGAAGAAGCCCTTCTCCTTCGACGAATACATGATCGGAAGTTGCCGGCCCTTCAGCGGGTCCTGCGGATTGGAATAGACCTGGTTCATCATGTCGACCAGCGGATAGCCGCGCGTCAGCAAGATGCCCTGCTGCCGGTACGACGGAAAACACATGTCGTCGTCGGCGAGCGCCATGGTGGCGGCGATCGAGACCGCCTCCTCGCCCGTACATTTCATATAGAAGGAGGTCTTGCCCTGCCGCTGCGCCTTGAACATGCGGTCGTCATAGGCGCGCGTCAGCAGCATCAGCTTCAAACCGCGGCGCAACGTTTCGGCGTCGAGGCGCGGGTTCCACTGCCCCGCCGCCTTGCCGCTGTTGTCCATGACGCGGATCAGACCGTAGGCGAGATTGGCGAGCGCGTGTGCCGGCGCCGCGATGTCGGGCCGCGCCGACGCGGTCGGATCCGGAATTTTGACCTCGGAAAAATCGGGCGTATCGCCGGGCCGCGCGTCGGGCTCGGGAATGTGCAGCGACAACGACGGACTGTTCTTCAATACGGGTTCCGGGCGGGACATGTGTGTGGCCGATCAGGGGCGCGGAACGATCAACATGCGCCCGATTGTCTTACGAAAGTTCCATCTTTCGCGGGGTGCCATATAGAGCGCGCACTCAGGCGGTCAAGCTCGGCCCGGCGCGGTGGTTTCGCGGACATATGGTGCACCGCTTCACGCGACCTCTCATTACACAATTCCCGTGCGCAGGCAGGAACTGTAACAATGTGACGAGCGTATCCGGCTCACAGCCGTGAGCATGGACAGGACCGCCCGCATCGCTTAGAGGCATCGCCCATGGATGAAGGATTTTTCGCGCGTATCCGCGACGAACTGGCCGATATCGACCGGCAAGGCCTGACCAAACCCGAACGCATCATCGCCACCCCGCAGGGCCCGGAAATACGGGTGCTGGCGGCGGACGGTTCGCTGAAGCCGGCGCTGAATTTCTGCGCCAACAATTACCTCGGGCTGGCGGGCGACCCGCGCATCGCCGACGCAGCAGCAATAGCGGCACGCGAATGGGGCGGCGGTCTCTCCAGCGTGCGCTTCATCTGCGGCACCCAGGTGATCCACAAGGACCTGGAACGCGCGGTCGCCGAATACCTGAAATATGAAGACTGCATTCTGTTCGCGGCGTGCTTTGACGCCAACGGCGGCGTGTTCGAGCCGTTGTTCGGCGAGAATGACGCGATCGTGTCCGACGCGCTGAACCACGCGTCGATCATCGACGGCATTCGTCTGACCAAGGCGAAGCGGTATCGTTTCAATGCCGGCAACATGGACGATCTCGAGGAGAAGATCCGAACCGCGCGCAACGAAGGCGCGCGCAGCGTGGTGATCGCCACCGACGGCGCGTTCTCGATGGACGGGCTGATCGCGAATCTGCCGGCGATCACGACCATCGCCGCACGGTACGGCGCGCTGACCATGGTGGACGATTGCCATGCCACGGGATTTTTGGGGCCGGAGGGCCGCGGCTCGGCGGCATTCCACAATGTCGAAGGCAAGGTCGACATCTTGACGGGCACGTTCGGCAAGGCGCTGGGCGGCGCCATGGGCGGCTTTATCTGCGCGCGCAAGGAAGTGGTGGCGCTGTTGCGGCAGCGGGCGCGGCCGTATCTGTTTTCCAACGCCCTCGCCCCGTCGGTGTGCGGCGCCTCGATGGAGGCGATCCGCATCGCGCGTTCGGATGAAGGCGACAAACTGCGCGAGCAGTTGAAAAAGAACGCCGCGCGGTTCCGCGCCGGCATGGAAGCCGCGGATTTCGAATTGAAACCCGGTCAGCATCCGATCGTTCCCGTGATGCTGGGCGATGCGGCGCTGGCGCAGAAAATGGCCGCACGTCTGCTCGACGAGGGCATCTATGTGATCGGCTTTTCGTTTCCTGTGGTGCCGCGCGGGCAGGCGCGCATTCGCGTGCAGCTGTCGGCGGCGCACAGCTTCGAACACATCGACCGCGCCATTGCCGCATTCACTCGCGTGCGCGACGAAATCGGCAAGTCACCGTGACGAGCACGATGCACGGCATTTCCAAGGCCAAGGCCGCCGAAGGATTGTGGTGGGTCGAGGCGCCGGTGCCGAAGCCGGGCCCCGACGATGCGCTGATCAAGGTGAAGCGGTCGTCGATCTGCGGCACCGATGTGCACATCTACAAATGGGACAACTGGGCGCAGAAGACAATTCAGGTGCCGATGATCATCGGCCACGAATTCTGCGGCGAGCTGGTCGAACTTGGCGCGAACGTTTCGCGCAAGCTGAAGATCGGCCAGCGCGTCGCGGGTGAAGGGCACATCGTCGATCTCAATTCCGCGGCGTCACGGGCGGGACATTTCCATCTCGACCCGCATACCAAAGGCTTGGGTGTGAACCGCCAGGGAGCGTGGGCCGAATATGTCTGCATCCCGGCGTTCAACGTGGTGCCGCTGACCGACGAGGTGAGCCTCGACGTCGGCGCCATGCTGGACCCGTTCGGCAACGCCGTGCACACCGCGCAGCAGTTCGACGTGCTGGGTGAGGACGTGCTGATCACCGGCGCCGGCCCCATCGGCATCATGTCGGCGGCGATCGCGCGACGCGCCGGCGCACGTGCGGTCGTCATCACCGACCAGAACGATTTCCGGCTGGAACTGGCGTCCAAACTTGCCGACGTGCGAACCGTGAACGTCACGCGCGAAGACCTGAAAGACGTGATGGCGCAGGAAAAAATCGAGGACGGCTTCGGTGTCGCCTGGGAAATGGCCGGCGCACCGGCGGCAATCAAGCAGGCCATCGACGCGCTGAAGATGGGCGGCAAGCTGGCAATGCTGGGGCTGCCGTCCGGTGTGAGCGAAGTCTATTGGTCCGGCATCATCATGAAGGCGCTGACCATCAAGGGCGTCTACGGCCGCGAGATGTTCGAAACCTGGCGCAAGATGTTCGGCCTCATCCGCCACGGGGTAAATTTGGAGCCTCTGATCACCCACCGCATCGCCGCGGCTGATTTCCAGAAGGGTTTCGACGCGATCCTTGCCGGTAGCGCCGGTAAGGTCGTGATGAGCTGGTAGCAACGGAAGGACGCAGCACAGCGTTCTCCTCACATGGCAAAGCTCCAAGGCATCGGTCTGGTCGGCGATATCGGCGGCACCAACTGCCGGTACGCCTTGGTCCGCGCCGCGCCGAGGATTGAAGACCCCGTCAGCTACCGTAACGCCGACTTCGCGAATTTTCTGGACACGATCGAAGCGTATCTCGCGCGGGATTCATCGCGTGTCGATTGGGCGGTGATCGCCGTTGCCGGGCCGATCGTCGATAACGCGGTGGCGATGACGAACCGGCCGTGGCGGGTCGACGGAAACGAGATCGCTGAACGGTTCGGCATGCGCAGCGCGATGATCATCAACGATTTCTCGGCGCTCGCCGCATCGACGCCGCACATCGCGGCATCGCATCTCGAACGTATCGGCGGCGGCGAGCCGCTTTCGGTCGACGGCGTCACCACCACGGCGATTGTCGGGCCGGGGACAGGTTTGGGCGTGGGCGGCCTGGTGTGCGGCCCCTTCGGCGTCACCGTACTGAGCACCGAGGGTGGGCATGCAACGTTCGCGCCGAGCGACGACATCGAACGCGAGATCCTGCGCGTGCTGACCGAGCGTTTCGAGCACGTCTCGAACGAGCGTCTGATTTGCGGCGACGGCCTGCGCAACATTCATTGGGCGCTGTCACGCATCGCCGGCGTCGAACCGGAAGTGCTGAAGGCCGCCGAAGTTTCGCGCCGGGCCCTGGCCAAGGAAGACCGCCTGGCCACGCAAGCTCTGTTGGTGTTTTCGCGCGCGCTCGGGGCGTTCGCCGGCAATGTCGTACTGACATTGGGCGCGCGCGGCGGCATCTATCTCGCCGGCGGCATGCTGCCGGCGATCAAGACCGCGTTCGACCGCGACGCGTTTCGTGAACGGTTCGAGACGAAGGGCCGCCTCAACGCCTACATGCAGGGCGTGCCAACGTGGATGATGATCGATCCCTTCGCGGCGCTGGTCGGCGCCGCGGCCCTGTCCGAGACCAACCTGATCTAATGTTGTTCGTCCGGCTTGTGATAGGCGCTGAACGCACCCAGCATGCACGCCGTGCCGCGGCGAAGTACGGTGAAGGCTTGCTGGTTGGCGCAGATCGTGTCGCCGCGAACGTCCCAGCGAAAGCCGCCCTCGAATTTGAGGCCCGGACATTTCGCAGGCAGCGTGTTCAGCCACTGACTGCCGTCGTTCAGCGTGAAGAGAATTTCGGTGTCGCTGATCGGTTTGGTTTCGCGGATCTGATAGGGCGCAAGGCATTTCGGCACGGGCCGCGATTCCGCGTCGGCGGCAAGGGCGCTCCCCGCATATGCGAGGGCGAGAACGACAGAGAGTGCGATTTTCATGTTCATATCCATCTCCATGAGGATCGAACGAACGTTCGAACCTGCCGCCTCCCGTCTGATTTACGCGCATAGGGGGTGACGGTTCAACCGGCCCTCAATGAAAATCACGCGACTTCGGCAGCACACGTACGTTGCGCGGATGCCGGTGCATGCCGCCACGCGGATCGGGCGGCGGCGGAATCTGGTCGGCGTGGATGCGGTGTTTCAAACTGTCTTCGGAAAGGAGTCCCAGATCGGAGCTGCGGTCCCAGAACCGTTCCGACACAAGATGAACAACACCTTCCGGGCTGCGTTGAATTTTGCCCTCGACCAGGAGCAGACGTGCGCCCATCACCTCGCGGCGGAATTCCTCGAACACACACGGCCACACCACGATATTGGCGATGCCGGTTTCATCGGAGATGGTGATGAAGACAACACCGGCATCGCCCGGCATCTGACGGACCAGCACGACACCGGCGCATCTGGCGCGCGCACCGTCCTTCGCCGCTGTCACGTCGGCGCAACTCATGATGCGCTCGGATTGGAACATCTCGCGGAGGAACTGCATGGGGTAGCCCTTCAGGGACAGCCCCATCGTCTGGTAATCCGCGAGCACATGTTCCGACAGCGGCATCGTGGGCAGCGCGTCGCGTGTTTCCACGGCAAGTTCCGGTGCGGCGCGTATGGCAAACAACGGCAGCGCGTCGTCGTCCGGCAGACGCCGCACCGCCCACAACGCCTCGCGCCGGTCGAGTCCGACGGAGTTGAATCCGTCCGCTTCGGCCAGCGTGATCAGCGCGCGCTTCGGCAAATTGGTGCGGCGCGCGAATTCATCGACGGAGCCGAAACCGCGGCCGCGCCGCTCCATGATGGTCTTTGCCCACTCTTCGCGGAAGCCGTCGATCTGGCGATAGCCCAGGCGCAAGGCACGGCGTTTGTCTTCATTGAGCGCGGCGACATTCACGAAACGCGGATGCGGCGCCTGTGTCTGCTCGTCCGCCTCCAGCGTGTTGTCCCAATCGCTGTGGTTGATGTCGGGCGCGCGAATGGCGACGCCGTGCTCGCGCGCGTCGCGCACGATTTCCGCGGGCGCATAAAATCCCATCGGCTGCGCATTCAACAGCGAACAGGCGAACGCGGCCGGATGGAAGCATTTGATCCACGCCGAGATATAGACGAGATGCGCAAAACTCGCGGCGTGACTTTCGGGAAAGCCGTAGGAGCCGAAGCCTTCGATCTGCTTGAAGCAGCGTTCGGCGAAGGCGCGTTCGTAGCCGCGATTGACCATGCCTTCGACCATCTTGTCCTGGTATTTGCCGATGGTGCCGACGTTGCGGAACGTCGCCATGGCGCGGCGCAGGCCGTTCGCTTCGTCCGGCGTGAAGTGTGCGGCGACAATGGCGAGCTTCATCGCCTGTTCCTGGAACAGGGGCACGCCGAGGGTGCGACCGAGCACCTTCTGCAATTCGTCCGGCGGCCCGTGTTCGGGTGCGGGCGCGGGGAACGACACCTGTTCCTGTCCGCTGCGGCGGCGCAGATAGGGATGCACCATGTCGCCCTGGATGGGCCCGGGCCGTACGATGGCGACCTCGATGACGAGATCGTAGAACTCGCGAGGACGCAGGCGCGGCAGCATGTTCATCTGGGCGCGGCTTTCGACCTGGAACACGCCCACGGCATCCGCCTCGCACAACATGTCGTACACGCGCATATCTTCGCGCGGCACGGTGGCGAGCGTGTATTCCTTGCCTTCGTGCTGAAGAATCAGGTCGAACGCTTTCTTGATCGCGGTCAGCATGCCGAGCGCCAGCACATCGACCTTCATGATCCCGAGCGCGTCGATATCGTCCTTGTCCCATTCGATGAACCAGCGGTCCTCCATCGCCGCCGGGCCGATGGGCACGATGGTGTCGAGCCGGTCGCGCGTCAGCACGAAGCCGCCTACGTGCTGCGATAAATGCCGCGGAAAGCCGATCAATTCGTTGGTGAGCGCCAGCGCGCGAGCGAGCAACGGATTGCCGGGATCGAGGCGGCCCTGTTTGACCTCGCGCTCGCCCATGTCCGAGCCCCAGCTGCCCCACACACCGCCGGCGATGGCGGCGGTGACGTCTTCGGTCAGGCCGAACACTTTGCCGACTTCACGGATGGCGGAGCGCGGACGGTAGCAGATGACGGTTGCCGTCAGCGCCGCGTGGTCGCGGCCATAGCGTTTGTAGATGTCCTGGATCACGTCTTCGCGCCGTTCGTGCTCGAAATCGACGTCGATGTCGGGCGGTTCACGGCGTTCCTGACTGATGAAGCGCTCGAACAAAACGTCGAACGATGCCGGATCGACATTCGTGATGCCCAGCACGTAACAGACCGCGGAATTGGCGGCCGAGCCGCGGCCCTGGCAGAGGATATCGCGTGTCTCGGCGAAGCTGACAATGTCCTTCACGGTGAGAAAATATTGCGGCAGGTCGAGTTGCTTGATCAGCGCCAGTTCCTTTTTCAGGGTTTCGCGAACGTGCGGCGGAATTTTCTTGTTGTAACGCCGCACTGCGCATTCCCATGTCAGGTCTTCGAGGTGTTCCTGAGCGGTCTTGCCGGGCGGTATGGGTTCGGCAGGATAATTGTATTGCAGTTCGCTTAGTGAAAACGTGATGCGTTCGGCGAAGCGAAGGGTTTCGTCGATCGCGTCCGGCGCATCGGCGAACAGGCGCGTCATTTCATTCGGCGATTTGAGGTGCCGTTCGGCATTGGCCTCGAGAAGCTTTCCGGCCGTGTCGAGCGACAGATGTTCGCGGATGCAAGTGACGACATCCTGAAGTTCGCGCCGTTCGGGCACGTGGTACAGCACATCGTTGGTGGCGAGGAGCGGCACGTCTGCTTCGCGCGCCATGCGTTGCAGCGATTTCAGCCGCCGTCGGTCGTCGCCGTGATGCAGCATCGTCGCCGCCAGCCAGACACGGCCCGGCGCAAGACCGGCGAGGCGTTTGAGCGCGGACGTTTTGTGCCGGGGGAATGCGACGACGTTCGATGTGATTTTTCCTCCCCCGTTTACGGGGGAGGTGGCAGCCGAGTGCAAAGCGCGAGGCTGACGGAGGGGGAAGCCGCCATTATGAATTCCGTCATTGGCTCCCCCCTCCGTCTCGCTTGCTTCACTCGCTCGGCACCTCCCCCGTGAACGGGGGAGGAAAGATGACGACGCAAACGCCACGAACAGCATGCCTTCGTGGAGCTCGACGAGATCGTTAAAATACAGAACGCAGTTGCCTTTTTCGGTGCGGTGCTTGCCGCGTGTGATCAGTTGCACCAGCCGTCCATAGGCTTCGCGATCAACCGGGTAGGCGAGAATATCTGGCGTATCGTCGGCGAACACCAATCGCGCGCCGACCAGCAGACGCGGTTTCGGTTCCGGCAATTGGCGCAACGCATCGTAGGCGCGCACCACGCCGGCAAGCGAATTGCGGTCGGCGACGCCGATGGCCTCGATGCCGAGAAGCTGCGCGGCCAGCATAAGCTCGCTGGGGTGCGAGCCGCCGCGCAGAAAGGAAAAATTCGTCGTCACCGCGAGTTCGGCATACCGGGTCATGCGAACACTCCGTGCATGAACCAGTTCGGATATGCGGTTTCGCGGCCGTAGAGACCGTCACGATAGATCCAGAAGCGTTGGCCTTCGGAATCCTCGACGCGGAAATAATCGCGCGTCGGCATCGGCGTCTGGTGCCGCCACCATTCCATGGCGATGCGCTCCGGCCCTTCGGCGCGCACCACCGCGTGCGACACGCGGCGCCAGCGGAATTGCAAGGGCGGGCCGTCGGGAACCACGGCCATGGCTTCAATAGCTTCGGGGCGGGCGAACAGGCGCAAAGGGCGGCGCGGCGGCTCGCCTTCCGGCCGGACATCCCACGCGACCTTCTTTGGCTGTTCAAATTGCGCCGGCAAGGTGACGGCGGCCGCTTCGGGAATATGCGTGTCCTGCGCGATGAAGCGGACAATGCGTTGCGCGCCAAACCGCGCCGCCAATTGATCGATCAGGATCGCAGTTTCTTTTTCGGCGTTGGCGTTGGCTTTGGCATCGAAGGCGATAGCCTCGGGCACGGCGCGTTCGGCAAGGTTGGCCTCCATGCGGATGAGGTCGAAACCGAAGCCGGGATCGAGCGGATCGGCCAGCGCATCCAGCCGTTGACGGAACAGGCGCGCGATGATGACGGCATCACGTACCGGGCGGCCCGTCTGGATCGCGATGCGCGTCACCGCGCCGTCGGCACGAAAGAAGGCGGTTTCGATGTCGCGCGCGCCTTCGCCGCGCTGTTCCAGCACGGCGCACAACGCCTCGGCCAGCGCGCGTACGGTTTCGGCGATGATGTCTTCGGTCGTCACCGGCTCGGCGAAGCGGTGCTCGACGATGTAATCGGGCATCTGCCGTCGCGGCGAAATCGGCGATTCGTGTTTGCCCAGCGCGCAATCGAGCATCGCGGTGAACGCGGCGCCGAAACGTGAGGTCAGCTCGGCGCGGCCGCGCGCAGCGACCTGGCCGATGGTTTTCAACCCTGCGCGTTTGAGCCCGTGCAGGATCGCGTAATCGGCGGGGAGCGCGGCGACGGGAAGGCCGGCCACTGCCTCGCGTTCGCCCCCAACGGGCACGATGGTATTAGGTGCGTATCGGGCTAGCGCGCGGGCGGCGATGGATGTTCCGGCAAGCGCCACCGTTACCGCGAACCCTTGTCGCGCGATGCCGTTGCGGATGGCGTCCATCAGCTCGCGTTCGCTTCCGAACAGATGCGTGGCGCCGGTGACGTCGAGGAACAATCCGTTGGGCGGATCGAGCGCCACGAACGGCGTGAAGCGATCGCACCAATCGGCAATAGCAGCGAGCAGATGTGCGTCGGCCGTCTCGTCGGCCTCCACCACGTCGAGGTTGGGGAGCATCGCGCGCGCATCGGCCAGCGCCTTGCCCGGTACCAGACCGAGCTTCGCCGCCGATACATTCACCGCGGTCAGGCGCAGCGCGTTCTCGATCTTGGCGGCGATGACGAGCGGTTGTTGCGGCTCCCCCCTCCGCTTCGCTTCGCTCAGCACCTCCCCCGTAAACGGGGGAGGAAAATTATGCGTACGCCGGCGTGCGCGTTCGATACGGTCGGTCGATAACCGCGGCAGGTAGACGGCGACGATGCGCCGGCTGTTCTGGTTCGCGGAAACTTCGTTCGTCACACCGCCACTCCATGACCCATTGACCGCCCGCGCCGTGCCGGTTGCGCGCAAGTTCGGCTTCGAACACCAGCGCACCCCATTCTTCCCCCCATTGTTCTTTTGGGGGCGGCGAAACGCCGGCATGCACGATCCATCGCGTCTCCGCCGCGCTGGGGAGGGGCTCTGCGCCGAGTCTCAGCACGATCGCGGTGACGCCCTTCTCCGCCGCGGCCAGCATCAGGCGCCGGCTCGCGGTGAGATCGAGAAGTTTGGAGTCACCCATGGTTTCGACGATCGCCGTGCCGATGCTGCGGCAGGCGAGCACGTCACCTGCCGCCTTCAAGGCGTCTGCGATGTCGGCGACCTTGAGCATGAGCACGCGCGACGGATCGATGCCGAGCTCACACAAACCCGCCGCATGGATTTCGCCGTGCTCGAGCGCGGAGAAATCCTGGCGAATCCAGAACAGCCAACCGGCCTGCACATTGGCCCGCGTCGCCAGCGCGGCGGCAAAGCCGGTGGCGGCGGCCGCATCACCGGGCCGCGCGGCATACACCTCGTGCACAGCGCCGAGCGCAAGGCCGCCGGTGGCGGCGTCCGCCCCGACATGGCCCAGCGGGACCCGGGGCCGGTCGTCGGCCATCCGCGGGGTCAAAAAACGGCGCAAAGCCGCCAGATTTTCTGCAACGTGCGGCATATTGTTCCTCTTTTGTTCTAGAGTGACTCCGCACCGGACCAGAGTCAAGCGCTGGGGAGCAGCCCGCCCAAGGCGCTGCGGAAACGGCCGGCGCGGACCAACCCGGTCGCCGCGGCGATATCGGGCGCGAAATAGCGGTCGCCTTCGAAATGCGGCACGCGGGCGCGCACCGCGGCGACCGCATCTTCCAGTGCCACCGAACTTTTCAACGGCCGGTGGAATTCGATGCCTTGCGCCGCCGCCAGCATTTCGATCGCGGTCACGTGCGCCGCATTTTCGGCCATCGTCAGCAGCCGCCGCGCGCCGTGCGTCGCCATCGAGACGTGATCCTCCTGGTCGGCCGAGGTCGGCACCGTGTCGACGACCGCGGGATGCGACAGCATGCGGTTCTCGGCCACCAGCGCCGCCGCCGTCACCTGCGCCAGCATGAAGCCGGAATGCAGTCCCGGCTCCTTCACCAGGAATGCGGGCAGGCCGCTCATCTTCGGATCGATCAGGATGGCGGTTCGCCGTTCGCTCATGTTGCCGACCTCGCACAACACGAGCGCGAGCTGATCGGAGGCGAACGCCACCGGCTCGGCGTGGAAATTTCCGCCGGAGAGAACTTCGGTGTCCGACACCACCAAAGGATTGTCCGTGACGCCGGATGCCTCGATCGACAAGGTTTGCGCCGCCGCGCGGACCACGTCGAGCGCTGCGCCCATCACCTGCGGCTGGCAGCGGAAGGAATACGGATCCTGCACCCTGTCGTCGCTGCCCGGTGCGCGGTGCGACTCGCGGATGGCGCTCCCCGCCATCAGTGCGCGCAAGGTGGCCGCCACTTCGATCTGTCCGGGCTGGCCGCGCAGCGCGTGAATGCGTGGATCGAAGGGCGCGTCCGAACCTTTCAGCGCATCGGTCGCCATCGCGCCCGCGATCAGCGCGGCGGCGAACACGTTTTCGGTTTCGAACAATCCGGCAAGCGCCAGCGCACACGACACCTGTGTGCCGTTGAGAAGGGCCAAACCTTCCTTCGGACCCAGCGCCAGCGGCTTCAGCCCGGCGCGCTTCAGCGCGTCGGCGGCGCCAATGATCTCACCTTTATACCGCGCCTCGCCGATGCCGATGAGCAGCGCCGAGAGATGCGCGAGCGGCGCGAGATCGCCCGAGGCGCCCACCGAGCCTTGCGACGGGATGCACGGATACACTTCGGCGGCCGCGAGTTGCGCCAATGCCTGCACGGTCTCGCGCTTCACGCCGGAGGCGCCGCGCGACAACGATGCCGCCTTCAGCACCAGAATCAACCGCACGACATTGTCGGGCAACAGCGGGCCCACGCCGGCGGCATGACTGAGCACGAGGTTGCGTTGCAATGTCGCCAGATCGTTCGCCGCAATCGTCTTGTTCGCCAGCGCGCCGAAGCCCGTGTTGACGCCGTACACGGTATCGCCCTTCGCCACGATGTCGGCGATGACTTTCGCGCCCTTGTCGATGCGCGCGAGTACCGCTTCTGAAAACACCGGCTTCACCGGCGCTTCGTAGACCGCGCGCAATTGCGCCAGAGACAACCCTTCGCCGATGGCCAGCGTCGTCATTTCGTCCCCAGCGACGGCAAATTCAAGTGATGCGCGCGCGCGGCTTCGATGGCGACGTCGTAGCCGGCGTCGGCATGGCGCATAACGCCCGTGGCGGGATCGTTCCACAACACGCGGCCCAAACGTTGCGCCGCTTCCGGCGTGCCGTCGGCGACGATCACCACCCCGGCATGCTGCGAGAAACCCATGCCCACACCGCCGCCGTGATGGATCGACACCCAACTCGCGCCGGAAGCGGTGTTCAACAAGGCGTTCAACATGGGCCAATCGGACACCGCGTCCGACCCGTCCTGCATCCCTTCGGTTTCGCGGTTGGGGCTGGCGACCGAACCGGAATCGAGATGATCGCGGCCGATCACGATCGGCGCCTTCAGTTCTCCGGTCGCCACCATCTCGTTGAACATCAGGCCGGCACGGTCGCGGTCGCCCAGTCCGATCCAGCAAATGCGCGCGGGCAGGCCTTGGAATGCGATGCGCTCCCTCGCCATGTCGAGCCAGCGATGCAGATGGTTGTTCTCCGGGAACAGCGCCTTCATCGCCTCGTCGGTCTTGTAAATGTCGTCCGGGTCGCCCGACAGCGCCGCCCAGCGGAATGGGCCGACGCCGCGGCAGAACAACGGACGGATATACGCCGGCACGAAGCCGGGGAAATCGAAGGCGTGCTCCAACCCTTCGTCCTTCGCCACTTGGCGGATGTTGTTGCCATAGTCGAGCGTCGGCACGCCGGCCTTCCAGAAATCCAGCATCGCCTGCACGTGCGTGACGATCGATTTCTTCGCCGCGGCGACGACGCGTTCGGGATTCTTCACCCGCTGGTCTTCCCATTCGGCCACCGTCCAGCCCGCCGGCAAGTAACCGTTGACCAGGTCATGCGCGCTGGTCTGGTCGGTGACCGCGTCCGGTTTGACGCCGCGTTTGACCAATTCGGGCACGATCTCGGCGGCGTTGCCGAGCAATCCAACGGATACCGGTTTTTTCGTGCGCACGCTTTCATCGATCAGACTCAGCGCGTCGTCGATGGTGTCGACCGCCTTGTCGAGGTAGCGCGTCTGCAGCCGTTTCTCGATGCGAGAACGCTGGCATTCGATGGCCAAACACGACGCGCCCGCCATTGTCGCGGCCAGAGTCTGCGCCCCGCCCATGCCGCCAAGGCCGGCCGTGAGAATCCAACGCCCCGACAGATCGCCGCTGTAATGACGGCGGCCGACCTCGACGAAGGTTTCAAAGGTGCCCTGAACGATGCCCTGCGAGCCGATATAGATCCACGAACCGGCCGTCATCTGGCCGTACATCATCAGGCCCTTACGATCGAGCTCGCGGAATTTCTCCCACGTCGCCCAGTGCGGCACGATGTTGGAGTTGGCAATCAGCACGCGCGGCGCGTCGGCGTGCGTGCGAAAAATGCCGACCGGTTTTCCCGATTGGACCAGCAAGGTTTCGTCCGGCGCCAGCGATTTCAGCGACGCGACGATGCGGTCGAACGCGTCCCAATTGCGCGCCGCCTTGCCGATGCCGCCGTAGACGACCAATTCCTCAGGGCGCTCGGCCACCTCGGCATCGAGGTTGTTCATCAGCATGCGCATCGCGGCTTCGGCGGCCCAGGTCTGGCAGGTGCGTTCGGGGCCGCGCGGCGCGCGGATGGCGCGGACGTTTCTCGGTGTCTCAATCATTGTTCTTCGCCCGCCAGATAGCGCGCGACAAGTAGGTCAGCACCCATCCAATAGGCAAGCTCCGACGGGTCGTCGATTTCCCACATCGCGAGATCGGCGGACTTACCCACTTCTATCGTGCCAATTTCGTTGTGCAGGCCGAGCGCGCGCGCGGCATTCGCGGTGATGCCCATGAGTGCTTCTTCCGGCGTGAGGCGGAACAGCGTGCACGCCATATTCATTGCAAGCAGCGGCGAGGCGCAGGGCGAGGTGCCGGGGTTGCAGTCGGTGGCCACCGCCATCGGGATATTGGCCGCGTGCAGTTTTTCCACCGGCGGCAATTTGGTATCGCGCAGAAAGTAGTAGGCGCAGGGCAACAGCACCGCAACAGTACCGGACCGCTTCATCGCGGCAATGCCGTCGTCGGACAGATGCTCCAGATGATCGACCGACAACGCGTTGTACTTGCAGGCCAACGATGCGCCGCTCATGTCGCTGAGCTGTTCGGCGTGCAGCTTGACCGGCAGCCTGTGCTTCTTCGCGGCCTCGAACACGCGCATGGTTTCGGCGTGGGTGAAGCCAATGGTTTCGCAGAACGCATCGACCGCGTCGGCTAGTTTCTCGCGGGCGATGACCGGGATCATCGTGTCGCAGATCAGATCGACATACATTTCTCTGTCGTTGGCAAACTCAGGCGGCACGGCATGCGCGCCGAGGAAGGTGCGCACAATGCGCGCGCCTTCAAGGCGTGCCGCCGCGCGCAGCATTTTCTTCTCGCTGTCGAGGTCGAGACCGTAACCCGATTTCACTTCCACCGTCGTCACGCCCTGTTCGCACATGGCGAGCAGCCGTTGTTGCGCCGTGACGACAAGTTCGTCTTCACTGGCCGCGCGCGTCGCCTTCACCGTCGAGGCGATGCCACCCCCTTTGCGCGCGATCTCTTCGTAAGTCGCGCCGTTCAACCGTGCTTCCCACTCCGTCGCGCGATTGCCGCCGAACACCAGATGCGTGTGGCAATCGATCAGCCCCGGCGTGACCCACGCACCGCCAAGGTCGCGTGTTTCTTTCGCAGTGGGTGCGCCCGTGCGCGAACCTATCCACGCGATCTTGCCGTTCGTGATGCCAATGGCCGCATCGCGGATCGCGCCATATGGTGCGCGCCCGGCCATCGTGGCGACGTGGCAATTCGTGAGGAGAAGGCCGTGCATGGCTCATCCTACCAAGATTTCGTCATGGCCGGGCAACGCGTGAGTGAGCGAAGCGAACGCAAGCGTGTCCCGGCGATCCATAAACTCGGCGCCCTGCATTTGTGTTGATGGGTGGCCGGTACGCGCTGCGCTTCGCTCCGCGTCGACCGGCCATGACGAATGGGGATTGATGCAAGCGGCTAGCGCCGGTCCCGTTTTTCCAGAAAATCGCGCAGGCGTTCCTTGGCCTCGTCGTCGCCCTGCGCGATCGCGGCCATCAGAGCTTCCAACAGATACCCGGTGTCGCGGTCGCCTTCGGCGGCGCGCGGAACCACGTTAAGAATGGCGAAGTTTGTCACCGGCCGGTTCTTTGCCACCGCCTGTGCCAGCTCCAGCGCCTTCGCCGCGCCTTTGCCGTTGTCGGTCAAATACGTCGAGAACCCGAACGCCAACCCTTCTTCGGAATCGTAGGTGCGTCCCGTCAGCATCATGTCCATCATGCGGCCCGCGCCCACCAACCGTGACAAGCGCACCGCCGCGCCGCCTCCGACAAAGATTCCGCGCTGACCTTCCGGCAAGGCATAGAACGTCGAACGTTCGGCTACGCGAATGTGCGCCGCGCACGCCAGTTCCAATCCGCCGCCGACCACCGCGCCCTTCAGCGCCGCGATCACCGGCACGCGGCCGAATTCGATCTTGTCGAAGATGCGGTGCCACAGCCGCGAATGGTGCACGCCGTCAAACACGCCGACATGCAGCATCTCGTTCAGGTCGAGTCCGGCGGAAAAGTGATCGCCCTCCCCCTGGATCACGACGGCGTGAACGTCCGCGGGCAGTTCGTCGAAGAACCGCTCGATCGCCAGCGCCATCGGATCGTCGATGGCGTTGCGCTTGGCCGGCCGGGCCAGCGTGAGGACCGCCACCGCCCCCTTCCGCTCGGTGCGGATGCCCGGCTCGGCAGGTTTCACCAGCTTCGGCCGCTCGCTCATTGTCTCTCCGGGCAATCGTGCAAATCGCACCTATATAGGGAGCATCGCACACCAATTTTGGGCCGCCTAGCGGGGCGGAAAGCCGCCGAATTCGCCTGCATCCGGTGGGGCCCAAACGCCGTATTATGCGAGCAAAGTCACGGAGAATTCCTGAATGGTCCCCTCCATCCCTTCCCGCCGCGGCCTTCTTTCGCTCGGTGTGGCGGCGGCGGCCCTCGCCACTGCCGGCATCGTATCCCGCTATGGATTCGCATCGGCCTCACCGGCGCCCGCGCCGCACACAGGCCCGGTGAACATCGAGAACTTTTCTGCGGCCGGCAAAAGCCAGGGCGTCGTCACCGTCGCGCGCGTCGTGAAGACCGACGAAGAGTGGCACAAGCAGCTCACGCCGGTGCAATTCCAGATCACGCGTCAGGAAGGCACCGAGGCGCCGTACAGCGGCGACTACTGGAACAACCACGCCGACGGTCTCTACCGCTGCATCTGCTGCAACACCGCGCTGTACGATTCGCGGACCAAGTTCGACTCCCACACCGGCTGGCCCAGCTTCTGGCAACCGATCTCCAAACTGAACATCGTCGAGGCGAAGGACCTGAGCCTCGGCATGGAGCGGACCAAGGTGTCGTGCGCGCGTTGCGATGCGCATCTCGGCCACGTGTTCAACGACGGCCCGCCGCCGACCGGCCTGCGCTACTGTATGGATTCGGCGTCCTTGAAATTCCTGCCGCGCGCCGCGGCGTAATCGGAGGCAACGATGGACAAGAAATCGCGCTTCAGCATCTTCGCTGGCACCGCCGCGGCGCTGGCGGTGAGCTTGGTGTTGTTCCAGCCGGTGTGGCAGACCGCCATCGCCGACGAGGCGCCGCGTGTTGTTGCCGCGCCCGCGGTCGACAATCCGAAGGCCCCCGGCGCAATGCAGACGGCGGTGCTCGCCGGCGGCTGCTTCTGGGGCATGCAGGGCGTTTTCGAGCACGTGAAAGGGGTCAAATCCGTGTGGGCCGGCTATGCCGGCGGCGATGCCGCGACCGCCACCTATCCGCAGGTCGGAACCGAAACGACCGGCCACGCCGAATCGGTGAAGATCGTGTTCGACCCGAAGGTGGTGTCCTACGGCGATCTCCTGCGCATCTATTTCTCGGTGGCGCACGATCCGACGCAGCTGGATCGGCAGGGCCCGGATTCCGGCCCGAGCTATCGCTCGGAGATTTTCACCGCCGACGCGCAGCAGGCGAAAATCGCCAACGCCTACATCGCGCAGCTGAACGCGGCGCACGCCTTCTCGAAACCGATCGTGACCAAGGTCGAACCGCTCAAGGGCTTCTACAACGCCGAAGGCTATCATCAGGACTACCTGATCCATCACCCCGATGCGCCCTACATCGTCTACAACGACATGCCGAAGCTCGCGAACCTGCACAAGCTGTTCCCGGCCATGTACAATCGCAAGCCCGTCATGGTGACGCCCGCCAGCTGACGCTTGCCGCTTACATGGCGGGTGCCTAGTGTGCCCGCCATGAATACCATCCAGGTCGGCACCGACGCGCGCGGCGTAACCTCCGTCGAACTCGCGCGCGAAAGCGTGCTCAACGCCTTCAACGAAGAGATGATCGGCGAACTCGCCGATGCCTTCGGCCGTCTTGGCGGGGAGGCGAACACCCGCGTCGTCGTGCTGCGCGCCGCCGGCAAGGCGTTCTGCGCCGGCGCCGATCTCGCCTGGATGCAGCGACAGGCCAAGAACTCCGAGGCCGACAACCGCGCCGACGCCGCGCGCTTCGCCGAAATGATGCGCATTCTTTGCGAATGCCCGAAGCCGACCATCGCGCGCGTGCAAGGCGCGGCCTTCGGCGGCGGTGTCGGCCTGATGTGCGCCTGCGATATCGTGGTCGCCTCCGACAATGCCAAATTCGCGATCAGCGAAGCCAAGTTCGGTATCCTGCCGGCGGTGATCGGGCCCTACGTGACCAATGCCGTCGGCCCGCGTCACGCGCGCCGGCTGGCACTCACCGCCGAAACCTTCGGCGCGGCATTCGCGCATGACATCGGCCTCGTGCACGAAGTCACCACCGCTGACGGCCTCGACCCCAAGATCGAAGAACTGGTTTCCCTCATTCTCAAGAACGGCCCGAACGCGCTGGCCGAGATCAAGAAACTTTTTGCGCGTCTCGAAGTCGGTCCGGTTACGGCCGACGTGCGGCAGATGACCGCCGAAACCATCGCGCGCCTGCGCATGACCGACGAAGCCAAAGAAGGTTTCGCCGCCTTCTTCGACAAACGCCCGGCCAAATGGACAAGATGATTCCCGAAGATGCCATCATCGGCGTCGTCGGCGCCGGCGCGATGGGCGCGGGCATCGCACAAGTCGCCGCGGCTGCCGGCCACCCGGTTCTTTTGTTCGACGCCGCCCCCGGCGCCACGCAGCGCGCCATCGAACGCACCGCCAAGGGCCTCGACGGTCTCGTCGCCAAGGGCAAGCTCGACAAGGACGAGCGCGACCGCACCATCGCCGCGATCATGCCGGTGCCCGACCTCGGTGGGCTCGCACCGGCTGCCCTCATTGTCGAGGCCATCGTCGAAGATATCGCCGCCAAGCGCGCGCTGTTCGCGCAACTCGAATCCCTCGCGCCGAACGCCATTCTCGCCACCAACACATCCTCTCTCTCGATCAACGCGATCGCTCGCGACCTGAAACGTCCCGATCGCTTCGCCGGCATGCATTTCTTCAATCCGGCGCCGGTGATGAAACTGGCCGAGATCGTGTCCGGTCTCGCCACCGCGCGCGAAACCGCGGACGCGCTTGCCGACCTCGCCACGCGGTGGGGCAAGACCGCCGTGCATGCGCGCTCGACGCCGGGCTTCATCGTCAACCGCATCGCGCGGCCCTATTACGCCGAGGCGCTGAACCTCTTGCACGAAAAGCGGGCCAAGCCCGGCGCCATCGATGCCTGCCTGCGCAGCGCGGGTTTCCGCATGGGCCCCTGCGAGCTGATGGACTTCATCGGCCACGACGTGAATTTCGCGGTGACCAAATCGGTGTTCGAGGCGTTCTTCTACGACCGCCGCTATGCGCCGAGCCCGGTGCAGCAGGAACTGGTCGACGCCGGACGGCTGGGCCGCAAGACGCGCCACGGTTTTTACACCTACAACGAACGCGAGGAGCGCAAGCCCTCGCGCGCGCCGGTCGAATGGCCGCCCTATCGCGAAACCGTCGCGGTGTACGGACGCGGCTGGATGCCCGAGCACATGACCACCATGCTGCGCTCGGCGGGCGCCACGGTGGTGCGTGATCCCGAATCCATGCATTCCGGCCTGCGTGTCGGTGCGCTCGGGATGTGGCTCACCGACGGCGAACGCGCGCTGCAGCGCCACGCCCGTGACCGCGAGGGCGAACATTGCGCGGTGTTCGACCTGCCGCTCAGGCCCGGCGGCGCGCTCGCCGTCGCCTTTGCTCCCGAGACGCCGCACAATCTCAGGCAAGACGGGCTGTCGGCGCTGACCGCCGCGGGGTTCATCCCGCTCGAGATCGCGGACACGCCGGGGCTGATCGTCGCGCGTACCGTCGCCATGTTGATCAACGAGGCGGCCGACGCGGTGCAGCAGGGCGTTTGCTCGCCGGATGCCGCCAATGCCGCGATGAAGCTCGGCACCAACTGGCCGAACGGACCGTTCGAGTGGCTCGACATGCTGGGCGTGGCCTATGTCGCGGGCGTGGTTCATTGGCTCGCCGACGCCACCTATTCCGAACGCTATCGTGTCAGCCAGTGGCTGCAGGAACGGTTGTGGACGGGCTGACGCAATCGCCCGGATCGAGCAAGCCGGTGCGCTGGCGCGCGCTCGGTCTCTATACTCTGACGTTTGCGGCGGTCGCCGCCGCGTATCAGGGCGCCCTTCATCTTCCTCTCCGCCTCAACCTCGGGCCCCATGTCAGTGCCGAGTTCCTTCTTTACGGCATGCCCGCGCTTCTTGGCCTCGCTTTGATGTGGCCGTTCGGCTTCTGGCGGGCGGACACGTTATGGCGCTGGCGCATCGCCGCGCTCGCCGCCTGCGCCTTCATCGCGATCCTGGCCGGTGCGGTCCATCTCATTCTCCTCCTCGAAATTTGCGGACTGTTCAATCCGCGCTGCTAGGCGAAAAAATTTTTTTAATAAAACTTTTCACCCGCAAAACGCGCGAATCCCAAAAATGCAAAAGCCGCGGAAGCCTTGGGCTTTCGCGGCACCGGGTCGCTATGGATACAATTGTGGGGACGGCGTTGATATGCGCGCGGCCCGGTTTCCCGTCAAGAGTGGAACCAAATAATTTTTTCGATTTTCAAAATAATTTTTTCGGCGCCGTTTATCGCTCGAAAAAAATTTATCGGCCGCCAATTCGCGTCAATAAAAGTTTTTCCGGATTTACGCCATTTCCGCGCACGCCTTGGCACAGGCGCGGCACATGGTGACGCATTCCTCCATGCCGGAAAGTTTCGCGCAGTCCTCGGCGCAGGCCTCGCACACCTCGGCGCACAAAGCGCACAATTGTTTGTGGAACTGGCTCTTGCGCGACATGGCGTTGGCGGCGGCGAGGCAGAACTCGGCGCAATCCATCATCAGCCGCACATGCTGGGGCCGCGTGTGCTCGCCGCCGGTCTCGATGCAGTGCGTCATCAGCATGCCGTAGCAGGTCGCGTGGCATTCCAAGCACGTCTCGATGCAGACGCGGGTTTCTTCGCTGAGCTGATTCATCGGCGTTACCGGTGGGAATACCTAACGGCAACGCACGCCCCGCGTAGCGGTTCCGAACTACGCCGACGGCGACGCGATCTTCTGGATCTGGCTGTTGGCGAGCGAGAGTTTCGCCACCGACGGCTGGCCGCCCTTCTCGAGTTCGGCGAGAAACACGCGCGTGCGCTCCACGTCGGCCGTGCGATTCTTGGCCCACAGGCGCACCGCCGCCGCGCCGCGCGCAAAGCCTGCTTCGTCCGAGATCATGTCGCGCGCCCGGGTCAGCGAATCCGCCGCCATCATCCGCTGGGCGGTGAACAGATCGTCGAGGATGCGGCGCAACGCCAGGCGGTCCCAATGATCGCTGCCCGCGATCTTGGCCGCGCTGCCCCTGAGCGTGTCGAGACCGATCTGCGCGCCGGCGGCGAAATAGGCGCCGGCCGCGGCTTCGATCGAGACGTTCTCGGTTTGCGCCAGGAGCACGATCTCGGGCTCGCTCGCCTGCAGCGGCATCACGGCGACGTCTTCCGCGACGTCGAGCGGGACGCCCGCGGCCTGAAGCTCCTTCACCCGCGATTCCGTGACCTGGAATTCGTACGGCGAGATCACCTGGTGGAAGCGGCCCTTCAGCGACGCGACGCCGTCGCCGTAGGTCTTCACCGCGGCGGCAAGATCGGCATCGGCTGCGAGATGGGCGATGAACCACACGCCCAGGCGGCGCAGGAACTCGGCGATGTCGGACTGCATGGAAATCTGCGTGGCAGCGGGCACTTTCAGGTCGAGCGCATCGATGCGCGCCTTGAGCGATTCCAGACCGAAGGCGCCTTCGGCCACGACATAGGCGCGCGCGATGGTCGCGAGCGGCGCGCTGGTGAGCTCGCGCATGCGATGCGTGAACAAGGGTCCCACCACGTTGATCATGCGGTTGACCAATTGCGTGGTGATGATCTCGCGCTTCAGCCGGTGCGCGTCGAGCTCGCCCTTGAACGTCTCGGCGGCGAGAGGCGGGAAGTACGACACCAGGAGACGATGCAGGTAGGGATCGTCGGGCAGCGCGCTGTCCAGCACCGCGTCGTTGAGTTCGAGTTTCGCATAGGCCAGCAGCACCGCGTATTCCGGACGCGTGAGACCGCGGTTCTCGCGCGCGCGCAGCCGCAGACCTTCTTCGTCCGGCAGCTGTTCCACGGCGCGGTCGAGCTGCCCCGAGGCCTCCATCGCCCGCATCATGCGCCCCGCGGCGTCGAGGTCGCCGGCGGCGCGATGCTCCGACACCGAGATCGCCTCGGTTTGATCGTAATTGTCCTTCAAGACCAGATGGGCGACGTCGTCGGTCATCGCGGCCAGCACCTTGTCGCGCTCGTCGACCTTGAGTTCGCCGCGGCGGTACGGGCCGCTCATCAGGATCTTCAGGTTCACCTCGTGGTCCGAGGTATCGACGCCGGCCGAATTGTCGATGGCGTCGGTGTTGATGCGCCCGCCCTTGGCCGCATATTCGACGCGTCCCGGCTGGGTGCAGCCGAGATTGGCGCCCTCGCCGACGATCTTGGCGCGGATGTCCTTGCCGTTGGCGCGCACCTGGTCGTTGGCGCGGTCGCCGGCCTCGGCGTACGATTGGGTCGAGGCTTTCACGTAGGTGCCGATGCCGCCGAAGAACAGCAGATCCACGTCGGCGGTCAGGATCGCCTTGATCAATTCCAGCGGCGTGACGGCGTCCTTCTTGAGGCCCGTCAGCGCTTTGATCTCCTCCGTGAGGGGGACAGTCTTTGCCGTGCGCGGGAATACGCCGCCGCCCTTGGAGATGAGTTTCGCGTTGTAATCGGCCCATGACGAGCGCGGCAGGTCGAACATCCGTTTGCGTTCGGTGTACGACGCTTCGGTGTCCGGGTTGGGATCGATGAAGATGTGACGGTGGTCGAACGCCGCCAGGAGTTGCGTCTTGGTCGACATCAGCATGCCGTTGCCGAACACGTCGCCCGACATGTCGCCGACGCCGACACAGGTGAAGGGCTCGCTCTGGCAGTCGCGGCCCATCTCGCGAAAGTGGCGCTTCACCGCTTCCCAGGCGCCGCGCGCGGTGATGCCCATCTTCTTGTGGTCGTAGCCGGCCGAGCCGCCGGACGCGAACGCATCGCCCAGCCAGAAGCCGCGCTCCAGCGCGATGCCGTTGGCGATGTCCGAGAACGTCGCCGTGCCCTTGTCGGCGGCGACGACGAGATAGGGATCGTCCTCGTCGTAGCGCAGCACGTTGTCGGGGTGGATCACGTCGCCCGTGGGACCGATATTGTCGGTGACGTCGAGAAGCGCGCCGATGAACGTCTTGTAGGCGGAGATCCCCACCGCCTGCACCGCGTCGCGCGTCGCGTTGACCGGGAGCTTCTTCGGATAGAAGCCGCCCTTGGAGCCGACCGGTACGATCACCGCGTTCTTGACGTTCTGCGCCTTCACCAGACCCAGGATTTCGGTGCGGAAATCCTCGGCGCGGTCCGACCAGCGGATGCCGCCGCGCGCCACCTTGCCGAACCTGAGGTGCACGCCTTCGACGTCGGGCGCATAGACGAAAATCTCGAACAGGGGCTTCGGCGCGGGAAGGAGGTCGAGCTTGCGGCTGGAGAGCTTGAAGGCGATGTACGGCTTGGGCGTGCCGCTGTCGTAGGGCTGGAAGAAATTGGTCCGCAGAATGGCGTCGATGATCGAGCGCAACGCGCGGATGATGCGGTCGTCGTCGGCTGAGGGCACATCGTTCAGCGCGGCATCGATGCGGGCGCGGATTTGCGCCGCCGCGTGTTCGCGCGCCGCCGCGTCGGTGTGGAGCACCGGATCGTGCAGCGTGCGGAAGAGCTGGATCAGATATCCTGCGATGTCGGTGTTCTTGGCGAGCGCCAGCTCGACATAGGACTGCGACAGCGCGAAACCCGTCTGGCGCAAATACTTGGCGAGCGAGCGCAGGATGGTGACGTCGCGCCAGCCCATGTAGGCGCCGCTGACCAGCTTGTTGAAACCGTCGGATTCGGCGCCGCCTTCCCATACGGCGTGAAACGCATCCTCCAGGAGGGGCCGCAGGCGCTCGAGATCGGCGTGCGCACCGTCGGCGCGCTCCATGTGGATACTGTGCAGCGCCACGGGCTCGATGGTGCCGTCGGTCTTCGACGGACTCAGGCCGAAGGCATCTTCCGCGATCACGCGCAGGCCGAGATTCTCGAACATCGGCAAGCAGTCGGAAAGCGCGATGTGCCGCCCGCGCACGAACAGCTTCAGGCGCACGGTCGCCGGCGAATCGTCCGGCCGGCCATAGACGTGCACCGCGATGGCGCCGCCCTTGGCCTGATCGTTCAGCACCGCCTCGATGTGGCCGATGTCGTCCACCGCTTCCGCCGGCGAGAAGAAATCGCGGTAGCCGGGCGGGAATGCCGTGGAATAGCGCCGCGCCAGGCGCGAACCTGTCACCTCGCCATAGGCCGCGTCGATGGCGTCGCAGAAGCCGTCGTCCCAGGTGCGGATGGCGCTGCGGATATCGGCCTCGATCTGGTGCACGTCCACGTCGGGGCGCGGACCGGGATCGCGGCCGACGATGAAGTGCACGCGCGCCAGCGCTTCTTCGTCGAGCATCGGATGGGCGGCGGACTCGTGGCCGTTGAACGCCCTGGCGAGGATGGTGTGGATGCGCTCGCGGACCTGCGTGTTGTAGCGCTCGCGCGGCACGTAAACGAGCGCCGAGACAAAGCGGTCGAAACGGTCGAAGCGCAGGAACACGCGCACCTTCGGCCGCTCGCCGAGATTGAGAATGCCGAGCGCGGTGGCAAGGAGTTCGTCCTCCGTGATCTGGAACAGCTCGTCGCGCGGGAAAGTGTCGAGGATGTGGCAAGCGATTTGCCGTCGTGGCTGTCCGGCGGCAGGCCGGAGCCGGCGACCACCTTGGCCACTTTCTTGCGCAACAGCGGAATGTTCGCCGGCATCGACGAATAGGCGGTGGACGTGAACAGGCCGATGAAGCGGCGCTCGCCTTTGAGCTTGCCCTTGGCGTCGAACATCTTCACGCCGACGTAATCCATGTGCACCCGGCGGTGCACGTCGGAGCGCGCATTCGCCTTGGTGATGATCAAGGGTGACGGCTCGGTCAGGAAGGCGCGGACGTCCGGCGTCAACTGCGCGCTCTCGCTGCGCAACACTTTCATCTCGGGATCGGTGAGGAGGCCGAGGCCGCTGGAGGCGACGGGCTGCAGCCGGCCGTCGCCCGCGGCGTCATAGACGTAATCGCGCGAGCCCAGGATGGTGAAGTGGCGGTCCGCCAGCCAATCGAGGAAGGCGATGGTTTCGTTAAGTTCGTCCGCCGGCACGTTGGGCGGATTCTTCTTCAACAGTTCGCAGGTCTCCTGCACCCGCGCGATCATCGGTTTCCAGTCGCGCACGGCGGCACGCACATGCGCAAACGTGGACGCGAGCGACTGCTTCAGCCGTGTGCACTCGTCGTCATCCAGGGGATCGAGCGCCAGCACGATCACGCTTTCCTTGAGACTGGCGCCCTTGGCGTTGCGGGCGCCGCTTTGGTCGCGCGCGCTCGCGATGATCGGGTGGAACGCGGCGCGAATGCGCGCGCCCATGGCGCGCACCGCGCCCGTGCAGGAATCGTAGAGGAACGGAATGTCGTCATTGACCGCGAGAACGATGGTTTCGGCGCGGCCGAAGGCCGCGTCTTCCGCAGACGGCGCGAAGGTTTCGATGAGCGAAGTACCGGGTGTGCGCTTGGCCGAACGGCGGAACACCGCCTTCACCAGCGCGGCCAATTCGGCGCCGGTGTAGCGGATCACGTCTTCGGGAGGCGCATAACGCGTGAAGCCGGCGAAGAACCCGGCCAGGGCCGGATCGTCCGACCCAATCAGGCGCGCGCTGGCCGCGAGATGGTCCGCCGCTTCGGCGGCTTCGTGGTTGGCTTCATCCGCGGCTTCGCCATGCTGGGGCTTGGCTGCGCTTATCGAAGCCATACGGGGTCTCCCGGAATTTCCGTCGCGGGAGGGTGTTAAACCGCCCCTCCCCCAAGAGGCAATCGCCGCGGCATTAAACCAAGGCCGCCTTAGGAAAGCGTGAGGGTGGTGTCGCGCGGCTCGTCGGACAGGCGGGCGGCAATTTCGGCCGCCGCGAGGATGCAGGCGCCGCAGGCGGCAACCAGAAGGCCGCCCATGATCCCGGATTCCGCCACCGCACCGGCCGTAGCAAGGCCAAGCGCCGGCAGGGCGAAACACAGCACGGGCATATGGTCGCGCAGAAGCGCCACCGCGGCGAGGATCATGGCGGTCGAAAAGATCAGCAGAACCAGTATGTTATCATTCAATCCAGCCAGAAAACCGCCGGCGCCCCATGTCGCACCGGCATAGACCAAGGTTCCCGTGAAGCCGCGGGTATATGCGGTGATGGTGGCCTGACGGGCCGGGGCTCGGCTGGCCCGAAACGACGCGCCGACGAGCAGGAAAGCCCCGATGGCGATCAGTGTCAGCCATGCCAGCGTCGCCAACCCGAAGGACGCATCGCCGAACACACAGGCCAATCCTGAGCCCACCAGCAAGGCGGCCGCGAACCACGCCGTGCGTCCGATCAAATGCATGAGTGACTGGGCCAGCGAGCGGCGCTCGGTCGCGACGTCGAGACGCGTGCGGGCGCTCGAGTCCGCCGTGCGCGCGGTGAATGCGAAGTTTGCGCTTTGCTCGCTCATGACGCTCGTGGAAGGCGCGTTGCTGTCCTCGCAGGAACAATGTCTAAGACGAACGGTCGTTCCCTCCGCCACGCCCGCAACCGAAACCGGGGATTTGCGTTGGCCAAGCTCCAGCGAAAGCGCGCCGTCGTCTTCGACCTCGAATTTACCTCGTGGGACGGCTCTTTGACGCGCGGCTGGAACCGGCCGAACGAATACAGGGAACTGGTGCAAATCGGCGCCGTGAAACTCGATGCGCATTCGCTGAAAATCATCGACGAATTCGAAATGTTGGTGCGGCCGCGCGTCAATCCGGCACTGTCGGACTATCTCGTTGCGCTTACGGGCATCACGAACGACGCCGTGCGTTCGCGCGGCGTTGATTTCGCCGTCGCGTATCGGTCGTTTCTGGACTTCGTCGGCGACGCCGCGATCTGGGCCTTCGGCCGCGACGATGCGATCTTCATCGACAGTATGAAGCTCTATGCGCTGGCGATGCCGGTGCCGCGCTATCACAACGTCATTCCCTGGATGGCCGAGCAAGGCGTCGACCTTGCCGGCCAGCACGCCTGCGATGTCGCGCGCGCGGCCGGCGCGCCATTCGAAGGTCGCGAGCACGATGCACTCTCGGATGCTCGCTCGGTCGCGACCGGGATGGTTACGCTGATCGGGCGCGGCGCACCGAATCCTTTTCTGGAAGGGTGACGGAAGATGTGGCATCGCACCGGCAAGTTCCGCGATCGACAACGGCACTGACCATGGCGAGGCGCGCTCCACATCTTCCGCCGCCGCCAAACAAACCGTCGCGCGCGGCGAAAACGCGACGCGCGCGAGGCGACGATGTGGCGGCGTCTTACGATGATGTAACGGTGACGAAAGCCGCCCGCTAAAGGCGCGTGCGGATCGCGCGCGCGACGGCCAGCGAGGACATGCGGCCGCGCAAGCCGAGCGTGGGCGCGATCGTCACCATCAGCATGCCGTTGCGCAGCGCGAGGCCGGGACGGTCGCCGCGAAAGACGCGAATACCGTGAACCTTGGCGGAGAGTTGCGCTTCGTTCACGCGGTTTGCGCACAGCCCTTTCCAGCACATTGGGATCCTAAGCTTAGAATTCCACGTGGACAAGTTGTCGCG
>JADMIO011081430.1_pt1 | contig 54352 bp, 36 predicted proteins | sample 8958161 | NCBI WGS metagenome assembly JADMIO01 (sample SAMN16585339, study PRJNA669376) | soil metagenome | isolation source: Crop rotation soil | place: USA: Cullars Rotation, Alabama | collected 2011
CCGCCACTTCGGCTCAGCGCGGGCGCTTCGGCGGGCCGGGGCGGCGCGGTGCGGATTTGGCGGGCTTGCCGGGTTTCGCGGGGGCGAGGAGCGCGGCGGCTTCCGGGCCGTCGAGTTTCACGGCGCGGGAAAGGCGCATGGCGCGCTCGGCGACCTCGTCCTGTTTTTGTTTGAAGTAGGCGTTGAGCGTGTCGGCGCGCGCGGCGGTGCGGGCCTCCTCGCGCAGGTCCTCGGCGCTGCGTTGCCGGTCGCGCTCGGCCATGATGCGGCGCAGCTTCATGATCGCGAGGTGCTGGAGCTGGCGCACGCGCTCGCGGGTGAGGCCGTACATGTCGCCGACTTCCTCCAGAGTGAGTTCGTTTTCGCCGCCCATGCCGAAGCGCAGCCGGATGATCTCGGCTTCGCGCGGTTCAAGTTTTTCCAAAAGCAGTTCCATCTCGGGCGCGGCGTTTTTCATGCGCAACGCGTGGAAGGGATCGGGGTGACTGTCGTCGCCGATGAGGTCGCCGAAGGTGGCGTCGCCCTCCTCGCCGACGGGGGCATCGAGCGAGGCGGCGCGCGTGGCGACGGAGCGGAGGTGGACGATCTTGCGGACGGGCAGGTCCATCACGAGGGCGATCTCCTCGTTGGTCGGCTCGCGGCGGAGTTCGTCGACGAGGGAGTTGATGACGCGGCGCATGGCGGCGATGCGGTCCACCATGTGCATGGGCAGCCGGATGGTCTTGCCGTGCGAGGCGAGGGCGCGCTTGAGCGCCTGCCGGATCCACCACGCGGCGTAGGTGGAGAGCTTGCCGCCCTTGTCGGGATCGAAGCGCTCGACGGCCTTCACGAGGCCGATGTTGCCCTCGGAAATGAGGTCGAGGAGGGGCAGGCCGAAGTTCTCGTAGTCGCGCGCGATGCGCACGACGAGGCGCAGGTTCGCCCGGATCATGTGGTCGCGCGCGGCGGCATCGCCTTTGTGGATACGGCGCGCGAGGGCGACCTCCTCCTCGGCCGTGAGGAGCGGGGTCTTGGCGATGGCGTTCAGGTAGAAGCGGAGCGGGCTGCGCTCGGTGGGCAGGAGCTGGTCCCATCCGGCGGCCTTGTCGAATTCACCGCCGGCGGCATCCGGCTCGGGCCGCGCACGGGAGTCGGCGTCCGCCGGTACCCGGCGGGCGGCCTCGTCCTCGTCCCTATGGTGGCGCGTGTGCGGCATGGTCGTAATTTTTTTCCGGAAAACCGCGATGTGTCTTCCGTCGAAAATCCGCCGCCTCGCGCGGTCGGGTTTTCAGTCCTTATTCCGGCGCAACCCGTCGGCGATGGCAACGGCTTTGAGTGCCCCCCGGGCTTTGTTTACCGTTTCCATAAATTCGGAGGCCGGATCGGAATCCGCCACAACCCCCGCACCGGCTTGGACATACGCTTTTCCGTCCTTCAGGAAGGCCGTCCGGATGGCGATGGCGCTGTCGTGGTTGCCGTTGAAGGCGAAGTAGCCGAGCGCGCCGCCGTAAACCCCGCGCTTGGTGCCCTCGAGGTCGGAAATGATTTGCAAGGCGCGCACCTTCGGGGCGCCGGAAAGCGTGCCCGCCGGGAAGGTGGCGCGGAAGAGGTCGAAGGCGTCCTTGTCCGGCGCGATGCGCCCCTCGACCTGCGACACGATGTGCATGACATGCGAGTAGCGCTCGACGATGGCGTAGTCGGGCACCTTCACCGTGCCGGGAACGCAGACGCGGCCGATGTCGTTGCGCGCGAGGTCCACGAGCATCAGGTGCTCGGCGCGCTCCTTGGTGTCGGCGAGCAGGTCCTTTTCCAGCGCGAGATCCTCGGCCTCGTCCTTGCCGCGCGTGCGCGTGCCGGCGATGGGGCGGATCTCCACGCGGTCGCCGGTGAGGCGCACATTCACCTCCGGCGACGCGCCCACGACCGAGAAGCCGAGGTCCGTCTCCAAGATGAACATGTACGGCGACGGGTTCACATAGCGCAACACGCGATAGAGGTCGAGCGGGTCGCCGGCGAACGGGCGCTCGAAACGCTGCGAGAGCACGACCTGGAAAATGTCGCCGGACTTGATGAACTCCTTCGACGCGAGCACGGCGGCCTCGAACTCGGCACGGGTGAAATTGCCCGCGGGCAGTTCGCCGTTGTCGGCCGGCGCGACGGGCACCGGAGCGGGCGCAAGCGTGCTCGGGCGACCGAGGATTTCCAAAAGCTCGCGCACCTCGGCGGCGGCCTTGTCGTAAACCTCGCCGGCGTCCGCGCCCTCCGGGATGTGCGCGTTCACGATGAGGCGGAGCAACTGGCGCGCGTGATCGAAGGCGACCACCGTGTCCATCAGCATGAAGTGCAGCAGCGGCGCGCCGAGCTCGTCGCGGGCGGCGGGAGGCACGGTTGTCTCCACGCGGTGGATATACTCGTGACCGACGAAGCCCACCATCCCACCGGCGAAGGGCGGCATGCCGGGCGACACCACCGGCCGGTAATGCGCGAGCTGCGCCTTCACCGGTTCCAGCGGGTCCGCCGGCGTATCCACATTCAGGATTTCGCCGTGGCGCGTGGCGATGCGCGTCGTCTTCTCGTATGCCGTGACGGTCAGGCGCGGACGCGCCCCCGCGAAGCTATACCGACCGATGTGTTCGCCGCCCGTGACCGACTCGAACAGGAACGCGCCGCCGAGCGCGCGCAGCTTCGAGAACACCGTGACCGGCGTGGAGAAATCCGCCATCAGATCGGCGCACACCGGCACCAGGTTGCCCTGCTTCGCGAGCGCGATGAAGGTGGGTTTGTCGGGGTAGACGGCCATGACTCTAAAAAATGTTTTGTCCGCCAAGGTGCGGCGGCAACCGGCATGAGGAAACAAAAAACCGCGCCGGAAAGGGCGCGGAAATTTCGTCCGGGCACCGAGGAACTACGCCGTCAGCAACGCCTCGACCACCGCCGAAATCGTCGTGTGCTCCCTCTTGGCCCTGCGCAGCAAGTTCGCCTTGGCCTTCGGGCTGATGTTCAGGCCCACGCGCACATGCCCGGTCGGCTTGCGCCCGGCACCGGGGCGCGCGCCGCCATGGACCACCTTGTAGCGCACCATGCCGGCGGGTGCGGGCACGCGCACAAACTTGGAACCCGGCGGAATCATCGGCCCGACACGGCGCGCCGTTTTCATCATCTCCGGCGTGATTTCCGGGATTTCGGAATAGTCGATATCCTCGTCACGCATGGCGCGCAAACGCTTCAGCGTTTCGTCGGAGTTGTCAGACTTTCGGGTTTTCATGGTAGAACTTTCTTTCGCGAGGGTTGGCTTTTCGAACCGAGATGATCCGGCGGAGCCCGTGTCTGTCCGTGAACACCACGACCAGAACGACATCGCCCTTGAACAGTCCCATCGCGACCTGACGCCGCTCGCCATAGTCAAAGCGATTGTCATCAAAGAGCACGATGGGGCCGGAGAAAATTTCGCGGCCCGCGGAAAACGGCAGGCCTCGCTCGGCCTCGTTTCTCGCGGATTTCGCGTCATCCCACTCAAATTCCATGACTCAAACCATGCCCGGCACGACTTGATTGTCAACGAGCACATTCAAAATCATTTTTTCGCCTCTCACCGGCGCGGCAGGACGAAAAAAAGCCGCGACTCGCGTCGCGGCCCCGTTGTATCCAAAAAACCCTAACTCCCGGGCTTGATCGCCGGGAGCGCCGCGAGTTCCGCCGGGAGCGCGTCAGGCGAGTAGGTCGGGAAGCTCAGTTCGAGCAGCGAGACGAAAGGACACTCGAACTTCGTCTTGCCCTCGGAGCGGTCCACCAGCGCGGCGGCGAGCACGGGGACGCCCCCGCAGGCCTTCACGATGTCGATGGCCTCCTGCATGCGACCGCCGCGCGTGACCACATCCTCGACGACGAGCACGCGCTCGCCGGGGGCGATCTTGAAGTTGCGACGGAGCACGAGCTTGTCGTTCTCCTTCTCGACGAAGATGAAGCGCTTGTTCAGTTGGCGCGCGACTTCCTGGCCGACAACGAGGCCGCCCATCGCCGGGGCGAGCACGACATCGACCGGAGTCGTCTTGAGCTTCGGCAGGAGCAACTCGACGAGGCGCGTGACCTTGTCGAGGTACTGGCAAACCTGCGCGCACTGGAAGAAGTGCGCGCTGCGCAGGCCGGAGCGCAGGATGAAGTGGCCGCTCAGCAGCGCGCCGGATTCGCGAAAGATGGACAGGACTTCCTGTTGGACGGAGCTCATGGGGCCGCACGCTGGGCGCTCCGCCGGCGGGTTTCAAGTTTGGAGAAGCGGCCTCAAAAACAGGACGCCCGAAGTTTCATGGAACCGACGATGACAAAACCCGGTCACCGGCATTGAATCCACGCCATTTCCCCGCCATTCCCGTCTGGCAACCGTCGCCCCAACCCACCCTTCCGATGCCGAAATCCCGCCCCTCCGTCCTGTTGCTCGCGACGCTCGCGCTGTATCCGTTCACTTCCGCGCGGGCGCTCACCGCCGTGATTCCCGTGTCCGCGTCCGACATGAGCGCGACGGCCTCCTCGACCTTCGAAGCGAGAGTCGCGGTGAGTCACCTGATCGACGACTCCGGCCTGACCGGAGGCCGACACCACAACGACGGCGGCGCCTCCGACATGTGGCACAGCGCGATCGCCCCGAAGCCCTCCTCGCCGACACCCGGGCTGCCGGAATTTCCGGCGTGGGTGCGGTTTGATTTCAAAAAGCCGCAGGCGGTGAACACGCTCGCGGTGTGGAACCACAATCAGGCGGGCCTCACCGATCGCGGCTTCCGCGAGACGAAAGTGTACGGCACGACCGACGGAAAATCGTGGTTCCCTATCGGCGAGTTCACGCTCAAGCAGGCGAGCAAGGCGGCCGAGGAGGCGCAAATCCTTCCGCTCGCCACCGGTGGCAAGGCGCTCACCGGCGTCATCCTCGCCGCGAAGAACAACTACGGCGGCAATGTTTACGGCCTCTCCGAGGCGCACCTCCTCGTCACCCGCGAGGTGGCCTCCGGCACCCTGCCGCTCCCCGACGCGCTGGAGGCCGCGCCGCAGCCCGTTTACCGCCACCGCAAGGACGGCAAACCGGGCCGCGAGGTGATCGTGCGTTTCAAGGGCCCGCGCGTTTACGAAACCGCAAAATTGGAATGCCGCGCGGACGGCAAACCGGCGGAAATCTCGCCCATCGCGGCGACCCCGGCGGGCGTCGATGCCGTCACCGTGCTGCTGCCCGAAGGCGTCTCGGTGGACAAGTCGGCGGAAGTGGACCTCACCCTCCGCGTCGCCGGAAAGACCGTCGGCGCGCACGCCGTCATCCCCGCGAAGCGCCAATGGACGGTATTCCTGTACCCACACTCGCATGTGGATATCGGATACACGCAGTCGCAGGCCGTCGTGGAAAAGATCGTCGCGCGCAACATGCGCACGGGCATGGAGATCGCCGAATACGGCGCGAAGATCGGCGTCCCCTATGTGTGGAATCCCGAGGTCATGTGGGCCGCGGAAACCTTCCTCGCGAGCGCGACGCCGGCGGAGAAGGAGAAGTTTCTCGCCGCCGTGAAGGCCGGCCGCGTCGGCCTCGACGCGAGTTTCGCGAACCTCGACACGAGCGTCTGCGCCGACGAGGAACTGCTCCACTACCTGCAAAGCGCGATGCGCATGCGCCGCCTCACCGGCGCCCCGGTGGACACCCTCGTCCAAGTGGATGTGCCCGGCATGAGCTGGGGCGTCCCGCAGGTCGCCGCGCAATGCGGCATCAAGGGCATCCTCGACTGCCCCAACGGATTCGGCCGCGTCGGCACCGTCCACAAGCACTTCCAGCGCCCGTTCTGGTGGGTCTCGCCCGACGGCAAGTCGCGCGTGCTCTACCTGCAAGGGCCGCAGTACGACCTCGGCTGGATGTGGAAGGGACAATACACGAAACCGAACCCGTATCCACATTTCCCCAACCCCGCGCCCGGCTGGATCCAGGACTGGCCGAGCGTCGGCGACCGCGTCCGCACGGCAACCCCGTCGAAGTATTTCATCCCGATCGATTACATCCTCGGCAACACGGCCGCTCTTGAAAACGAAGGCGCGCCGCACGACTTCCTCACCCTGACCTGGTCCATGTCGGACAATTCCCTCCCGGACGCCGACCTGCCCGACGCCGTAAAGGACTGGAATGAACGCTACGCGTACCCGAAGGTCGTCATCGCCTCCGCGAGCGAGATCATCGGCGCCTACATCAAAAAGTTCGGCGACAAATTCCCCGAGGTGCGCGGCGACCTCACCGAATACTGGACCGACGGACTCGGCAGCGACGCCCTGCGCGTCGGCTACAACCGCGTCTCCAAGGAAAAACTCGTCCAGGCCGAGGCGCTCCGCCTCATGCTCGACGCGCCGAAATCCGGCGACGCCGCCTTCACCGACGCCGCCTACGCCTCCTGGCGCTGGGTCCTCCTCGGCAGCGAGCACACCTGGGGCTACCACGACCCGGCGAAACCCGTCGCCAAGGAAGTCGAGAAGGTGAAATCCGGATACTTCGAAAAGGGCAAGTCGTCCAGCGACGAAGTCCTCGCCAAAACCCTCGCCCTCGCCGGAAAATCCGACGGCGCGTTCGTCTCCGTCTTCAACACGCTCTCCTTCGAGCGCACCGGCCTCGCCACGCTCCCGGTGGGCGTCGCCGGCCTCACAGACGCCTCCGGCGCGCCCGTGCCGGTGCAGAAACTCGCCTCCGGCGAAACCGTCTTCCTCGCGAAGGCGGTGCCCGCGCTCGGTTCCAAAAGCTGGAAGGTCGCACCCGCGTCCTCCGCCACCGCGCCCTCGCCGTTCACCGTCACCGACACCTCCCTGGAAAACGACCTCGTGCGCGTCGAGCTGTCTCCGGAAACCGGAGACATCGCGCACCTCGTGGACAAGCGTACCGGGCGCGACTTCGTCGATCCGAAGTCGCCCTACGCCATCAATTCCTACCGCTACCTGAAAGGCGGAAACCCGGCGGCCAAGGCCACCGGCGCGACCGCGGTGAAGATCGCGCGCGGCGACCGCGGCCCACTCGTCGCCTCGCTCATCGTCACCTCCGACGCCGAGGGCTGCAAGAAGCTCACGCGCGAGGTGCGCCTCGTCTCCGGTTCCGACACCGTCGAACTCCTCGACACCGTGGACAAGATTTCGACGCGCCAAAAGGAGGGCGTCCACTTCGGCTTCGCCTTCAATGTACCCGAAGGCCGGATACGCATGGACATCCCCTGGGGCGTGATGACGCCGGAGGCCGATCAGATGCCCGGCGCGAACAAGAACTGGCTGGCCTTCCAACGCTGGGTCGATGTCTCGAACGCCGACTCCGGCGTCACCTGGAGCGCCGTCGAGGCGCCCATCATCGAGGTCGGCGACATCACCGCGAACATCATGGGCATGGGTGAGGGCTGGCGCACGACCATCGCGCCCACGCAGACGATCTTCTCCTGGGCGTTGAACAACCATTGGTTCACCAACTTCCCGCTCGAACAGGGCGGCGTGATCCCCTTCCGCTACGCCATTCGTCCCCACTCCGGATACGACCCCGTGGCCGCGAACCGCTTCGGCCTCGCGCAAAACCGCCCGCTACTCGCCGCGCGCACCGACGGCTCCACCGCCGCCAAGCCGCCCGTGACGCTCGACAACCCGCGCGTCTTCCTCTCCACCGCGAAGCCGGCGGACGACGGCTCCGGCGCGACCATCCTGCGCCTGCGCTCGCTCTCCGAAAACCCGGAGCGCGTGAACCTCGCCTTCCCCTCCGGCGCACCGCGCTCCCTCCGCCACTGCGGCGCGGGCGACGAGATTCCCGGCGACACCGCCGCGAGCGCGCTCACCGTCGCGCCCTACGGCCTCGTCACGCTGCGTCTGGAGAAGTAGGCGTTCGTGGAGGCGGCCCGCCACGCCCGCTTCGCTCTCTGCGCTTTACGCCCTCCCCGGGCATCGCACCGTGCATCCCATGCGCATCCTGTTCCTCTGCTCGGGCAACTACTACCGGAGCCGGTTTTCCGAAGCCTTCTTCAACTTCCACGCCGAAAAGCGCGGGCTGAAGGCGCGCTCGTTTTCGCGCGGGCTCGCCACGCACCTCGTGGCGGATTTCCCGGACCTGCTTTCGCCGCACACCGTCGAGGCGCTCGCCGCACGCCGTATCCCCGAAACGAATACGGGGCCGCGCCCCGTGCAGGTCGCGAACACCGACCTCGCCACCGCCTCGCGCATCATCGCGCTCAAGGAGGCCGAGCACCGCGCGATGCTCACGGAACTGCACCCCGGTTGGGAAGACCGCGTCGAATACTGGCATGTCCACGACATCGACTTCGCCCACCCGTCCGCCGCGCTTCCGGAAATCGAAACCCTCGTCGGCGCGCTGCTCGACGAGGTTTCAGCGCGGGAAAAGGTCGGAAAATAAATCTCACGCGGAGACACGCCGATTTCTTGGCCACGGAAAACACGGAAGAGTCAGCGGGTTGATTTCCGAAGTTCGGTCCACGAAAGGCACGAAAGCACACGAACATTGCGAATGAAACCCCTCATTCAGTTTCGTGTTTTTTCGTGCCTTTCGTGGACTGAAAATTCCGGCGGTTTTTCCGATTCCGTGTCCTTCCGTGTTTGACTGGCTCGCCGCCTTCGGCGTCTGCACCGTGGCCAATCCCATTGTTTTCCTCCGCGCCCCTGCGTGAGACTTTGAAAATGTCCTCCTCCCCTCCATCCCTGACCGTCGCGGACTTCGCCAGGCCCGACCGGCTCATCACGCCGGAGGAATTGGCGTCGTGGATCGTCGAGGAGGACGAGGACTTCATCTGCTTCAACAAACCCGGCTGGGTCGTGTGTCATCCGGCGAAACACGGCCCGTGGTCGTGCCTCGTCGGAGCGGTCGGGCAGACGCGCGGATGGGAATCGGTGCACCTCGTCAGCCGACTCGACCGCGAGACTTCCGGCGTGAACCTCATCGCGAAGACGCCGCAGGCCGCGTCGAAGGCGCAGGTCGCGATGGAGAAACGCTGGGTGACGAAAACCTACCTCGCCATCCTCGAGGGCGAGATGCGCGACCCGCTGCATGTCGATCTGCCGATGGGTCCGGACAAATCCGGCCTCGTGAAGGTGAAGCAATACATCGGGCGCAAGGAAGGTTCGCAGACCGCCGTCACGCTCTTCGAGCCGGTCGCCACCGGCGGCGGATACACGCTCGCGCGCGTCTCCCCGCATACCGGGCGCAAGCACCAGATCCGCGTCCACGCGCAGGCCATCGGCCACGCCGTCGCCGGCGACAAACTCTACGGCCCGGACGAGACCTTGTATTTGGATTTCACCGACACCGGTTGGTCGGAGCGCCACACCGCCGCGCTGCCCCTGCCCCGTCAGGCGCTTCACGCCGCGCGCCTGGAGTTCAAAGGCCCGCAACTCAACCGCACCTTCTGGGCGCCGCTCACCGGCGAACTGCGCGACTTCCTGCTCGGCCCCATGGGCCTCTCCGAGGAAACCATCGACCGCGCCGAGGCGCTGATCGATTGAGGCGCATCGTAGGGGCGGAATCTTGTTCCGCCCGCGTGCATAAGGGAAACCCGGATACACCCGCATGCCGAAGCGTGTGTCAGGCGAAACCTCGGAGTGGATCGGACACCTTTCGGCAATCGGACACCGTCGCGGGCGGAACAAGATTCCGCCCCTACGGCACTTCACACTTGGCCGCCGGCGCGCCTTCGGCACGCTGCGCGCCATGTCCGAACCCTTTGACGCCATCGAGGACGCCATCGCCGATATCGCCGCCGGCAAACTCATCATCGTCGTCGACGACGAGAACCGCGAAAACGAAGGCGATCTCGTCATGGCCGCGTCCACCGCGACGCCCGAGACGGTGAACATGATGATCCGCCACGCGCGCGGCCTCATCTGCGTGCCCACCGTCGATCACCGCCTGCGCCGCCTCGGCATCGCGCAGATGGTCCCCGACAACCGCGAGTCGCACAAGACCGCCTTCACCGTCTCGGTGGACGCCGCCGAGGGCGTCACCACCGGCATCAGCGCGTACGACCGTTGCCGCACCATCAAGCTGCTGGCGAATCCGGATACGAACCCCGAGGAACTCGTGCAGCCCGGTCACATCTTCCCGCTGCGCGCGCGCCCCGGAGGCGTGCTCCAGCGCGCCGGACACACCGAGGCCGCCGTCGATCTCGCCGTGCTCGCCGGGCACGACCCATCCGGCGTCATCTGCGAAATTCTCAACGACGACGGCTCGATGGCGCGCCTGCCCGAATTGATCGAATTCAAAAACAAACACGGCTTGCGGCTCATCTCCATCGAGCAACTCATCCGCTACCGGCACCGCACCGACAAGCTCGTCGAGCGCGAGGCGAGCACGCCGTTCAACCACGACGGCACCGCGTTCACGCTGCACATTTTCCGCAGCCTCCTCGACGGACGCCGCCACTTCGCGTTCACGCTCGGCGAGCCCGACGCCGCGCACGGCACGCTCGTGCGCGTGCAACGGCAGAACATCCTCACCGACCTTTTCCACCGCAACACCGACGAGGCCGGCACCGCGCTGGAGCGCGCCTTCACGCGCGTCGCCGAGGAAGGCGCGGGCGTCGTGCTCTACATTTCCGTGCCCGACGCCGGCATCGTCGTCACGCCCGGCGAACGCTCCGGCTCCGGCACGGTCAGCACCTCGCCGATGGACGAGCGCGACTACGGCATCGGCGCGCAGATCCTCGCCGCACTCGGCGTGCGCACCATCCGCCTCCTCTCGAACAACCCGTCACGCCGCGTCGTCGGCCTCGACGGCTACGGACTGGAAATCGTCGCGCAGGTGGGGCTGTGAAACTTTCCAAATTCAGCGCATCAAACTCATGAAAATATCTTTCACTGCATCCAAACTGATTTCGTTAATTTTAGTTTCCTTTGGAGTCGCCGGACTCTTCGGCCTGATCAGCGGCAATGCACTTACCAAAATTGACTCCATGTCACCGGAAGCCTGCGTGCAGCATTTTAAAAGTCTTTATCAGCACTCCTACCTGTATCGATATATCCTTTGGTTTTTTCTCGGCGGAATCTACCTCTGCGCAATCGAAACCACGGATTCCATTATCCGTCGATTTTTGCCGAAGGAATCGGAGCCAAAGAAGGATTGAACTTATTTTAGCCTTTAGCCCCGCGCCTTTAGTCCTTCGCCTATCCCCATGAGCAAAGACAAGCCCTCCGCACCGACCATCGACGGCACCGATTTGTACATCGGCATCGTCGCCTCGCGCTTCAACGCCGACCTCGTGGACAAACTCGTCGAGCGCGTGCGCGAAACCCTTCGCAAGAACAAGGTCGCCAACGGCTCCATCAAACTCCTGCGCGTCCCCGGCGCGAACGAGATCCCCTATGTCGCCAACATGCTCGCGCAGACCGACGAGTATGACGCCGTGATCGCCCTCGGCGTCGTCCTCGCCGGCGAAACGAACCACCACGAGCACATCGCGCACTCCACCGGCGTCGCCCTCCAGGGCATCGCCATCCAGAGCGAAGTGCCGGTGATCAACGGCATCATCGTCTGCGAAAACCGCGCGCAGGCCGAGTCCCGCGTCTTCGGCGAGATGGACCGCGGCGCCGAGTTCGCGCACGCCGCGCTGGAGATGGCGTGGCACCGCGTGCAACTCTGCGACTACCTCGACGCGCTCGACGAGGAGGCCGCCAAGGCCGAACGCGAGGCCTTCGAGGCCGGCGCGATGGACGACGAGGACGAGGATGACGACAAGGGCTTCGGCGGCCCCGGCGACGGCAAGGGCGGTCGCAATCCGTTCCACAAGAACTGAACCCGGCATCAAAAAGACGGGATTCCAGAAACGAGAACACGGCGAAAAAGTTCTTCTCGCATCGCGCATCCCGCATCCCGAATCTCCGCCCCATGTCCGAAGAACCCACCGCCGTGCCCGCCACTCCCGGCGACGCCAACAAGCCCGCCAACAAGCGCCGGGCCAACCGCATCGCGGCCATGCAGTTCCTCTACTCCTGGGAGACCTCGCAGCCGAAGGACACCGCCGCCGCGCTGACCGAGGCCTTCGCCGAGAACGAGCACCCGCGCGAGTACTACGCCTTCGCCGAGGAACTCATCCACGGCGCGCTCGAACACCGCGACGAGTCCGACACCATCATCCGCGACTGCGCGAAAAACTGGGCCTTCGACCGCGTGGCGAAGGTGGACCTCGCCATCCTGCGCCTCGCCATCTTCGAACTGATGCACCGGCGCGACATCCCGCCGATCGTCTCCATCAACGAGGCCATCGAACTCTCGAAACTCTACTCCACCGCCGAGTCGAAACGCTTCGTCAACGGCATCCTCGACCGCATCAAGGAACGCCTGAACCGCCCGCTGCGCGAAGCGGCGAAGGACTAGGCGAAAAACAAAAGGCGTCACCGGATTCCGGTGACGCCTTTTTGAGCAAGGTAGAAGCGGCGCCCTCGCCGCTTTCGGGCCGACGCCCCTTCTCCTTCGGCGACAGGTTCGCCGTTCGACACAGCGCTTCCGGTTGACCTGTTTCTCCGTTCGTCATGCCGCGAAAGCGGCGAGGCGCCGCTTCTACCTTACGCCAGCGCCTCGGCGAACACCGCGCGGATCTCCTCGAAGGGCTCCGCGCCGACGGCGACGCGGATGAGCTCGGGGTCGAGGTCGCGCGAGAGGAGTTCGTGGCGCCCGGCGGGGGTCGTCACGAGGTCGTAGTGCGCGAGGTAGGCGAAGGGGCACGCGATGGTGAAGGTGGTGCCGAAGCTCGGGCCTTTCACGCAGCGCAGGCGGTCGTAGAACGCGCCGACGGGGCCGCGCAGCTCGATGGTGAGGAGCGAACCGGGCCGATCCGGGCCGCGCGCGATGGCGGAATAATTCACGGCGGATTCCGGCGAATACGCCCAGTGCACGCGCTTCACGGCGGGGTGCGACTCCAGCCACCGGGCGAGTTTGACGGTGTTGGCGTTGATGGCGTCGGAGACCTCCTCCATGCGGCCGATCTGCGCGGCGAGCCGGGCGAGGTCGCGGGTGTATCCGGGTTCGGAATACTTGGCGACTCCGGCGCGGAGTTGTTCCGCGAAGGGCGAAGCCGGGTTCACGGCGACGGCGCCGAGCATGACATCGCCGGCGTTGCCGGAGTATTTCGTGAGGCTGGCGACGACGAGGTCGGCGTGCGGGAGCACATCGACATTCACGACGCCGGCGGAGGAGGGGTCGAAGATGCGCACGACGCCGTGCTTCGCGCACAGCGCGGCGAGCCAGGCGATGTCGCCGGTGCGGATGAGCGGATTCGTCGGGTACTCGGTGACGACGGCGGCGATCCGGCCGGCGTTGTCGGCGAAGAACTTTTCGACGGCGGCCTTGTCGAAGACATCGCCGAACATGACATGGCGTTCGTCGGGGCGGAGGAACTTTTTGAGGATCTCCGGCGTGTCCACATAGAGCCAGCCGAGTTGGAGCCAGATCGTGCGGCCGCGCGCGCGCTGCACCTCGAGCGTCGCGAGGAAGGCGGCGTGCACGGCGTTCATGCCGGCGCGGCAGAGCGTGATGTCGCGCGGCTGCGCCGGAGCGAAATACGGCGCGAGCGCGGCGAGGATGGCGGATGGCGCGTCACCGGGAGCGCGGGCGGCCCGCCCGCCTTGTTCGGCGGTCCAAAGTTCTTCCGGTTGGGCTTCCTTCAGTTCGCCTTGGGCGACAAGCCAGTCCTCGGCCTGGCGCGAGGAGATCTGCACGCCGGTGTGCTGGAGGTATTTCTTGGCGCGCAGCGCGGCGTCGGTCTCGGCCTCGGCGATGGAGACGAGGAACCAGGCTTCGCCCGGGGCGGCGTCGATGCGCGCGTCACCGGCGTTCGCATACGCGAGGGTGTCCGCGGCGGCGCGACGGGAGCAGACGGGGAACAGGGCGCGCCCGGCGACGCCGACGCGCTCCGCGAGGAGGATCGCGGCGCGCTCGATGTACGGGTGGCGCTTGAAGCGCGGGTATCCGGTCTTCAACGACGCGGCGGTCTCCGCGCACCCCTCCTCGTAGCCGATGACATCGGCCATCGTGGGCAGGCTCACGACCACGGCGTGCGTGCTGTCGGGCACGCGCGCGCCGAGCGGGTGATGCTTAAGGAAGGTGGAGGGAGGATTGGCCAAGGAAGACACGGAAGGGCGCTAAGAAAGGGGAGGACAAAGTCTCACTCGAAGACGCGGAGAAAAGTGAGCGGATGGTTTTCGATTTTTAACTACGGAGACAGACGGAGGAAAACAGAGGAGATACGACGAGCGTCGATTGAAGGAACGGGAGGATTGGCCGCAAAAAACGCAGGAGTCGCAAAAGGGAACGCGCGGCCTGCAATGAGCGTTTGGATACAAGGTGACGCTCGGCTCCGCTCTCTGTTTTTCTCCGTCTGTCTCCGTCTTCCTCCGTAGTTAAACCTCCGAAATCGGCTCCCTACTCAGACCTCGTTGACGAGAATCTGCTCCAGAGTCTGCCGGCGGCGGATGAGCTTGGTGGAGCCATCCGTGCCGAGCAGGACTTCGGGGGCTTCGGGGAAGCTGTTGTAGTTCTTCGTGCTCATGGCGGCGCAGTAGGCGCCGGCGCCTTCGAGGATGAGGAGGTCGCCGATGGCGGTCTCGGGCAGCGTGCGCGCGGCGATGGTCTCGGGCTCGCCGGGGGCGCAGGTGACGAGGTCGCCGGATTCGCAGCAGTGGCCGACGACGACATAGTCGCGGGTGCGGTCCGTATCCGTTTTCGGGATAACGACGGTGGGGTGCTGCGAGCCGTAGAGCGAGGGACGCAGCACCTCGGTCATGCCGGAGTCGATCTTGAGGAAGGTGCGGCCGGCGGCGCCGGTGTCCACGATGTCGGTGACGGTGGTGATGACCGCGCCGGTGTTCGCCACGAGGAAGGTGCCGGGTTCGATCTCGAGCTTCAGTTTGCGGCCGGTTTCGGCGGCGAATTTCTCGAAGGCCTCTTTGATCGGCGCGCCGCACTTCTGCAGGTCGGTGCCCTTTTCGGACGCGACGCGGGCGACCTTGAAGCCGCCGCCGAGGTCGAGGGTGGTCACTTCCGGGAAGTGACGCACGAGGTCGATGGAGAGCAGCGAGGTCTTCTGCCACACGGCGGGATCGCTGCCGGAGCCGATGTGCGTATGGATTCGGCGGATACGCAGGTTGAATTTTTTCGCGAGGGCTTGGACGGCGGGGACTTGTTCGTGCCAGATGCCGAAGGACGAGTCGGGGCCGCCGACATTGGTCTTGCCGTTCGCGCCGGAGCCCGTGCCGGGATTGAAGCGCACGCCGACTTCGGCGCCGGGGAACTTTTCGCCGAGGCGTTCGAGTTGGCGCAGCGAGCAGGCGTTGATGAGCACGCCTTGCGCGACGAGTTCGGGGAAGAAATCGGGCAGTTCCTGCGTGGAGAGCGAGATGGAGGCGGCGGGCACGCCGGCCTTGAGCGCGCGGAGGACCTCGAAGCCCGAGGAGGCGTCGAAGTGCAGCCCGAGGCCGGAGAAGAGGCGCAGGACGGCGGCGTTCGGGCAGGCCTTCATGGCGAAACGCGCGGTGAGGCCGAAGGCGTTCGGGAAGGCGAGCGCGGCGGCGGCCTGGGCGCGCAGCGCGGCTTCCGAGTAAACATAGGTCGGAGTGCCGTGCGCGGCGGCGATCTGCCGGGCGGTCTCGGGCGTGAGGAAGCGGAGCTTTTCCATGCGCTAAAAGGATTGGAGCGGCGGACTGTGCCCCCGCGACCTTGCCGGACAACCTGAAAAACGGGCGGAGACGAGTTGCGGCGGGAACGGGGCGGAGCGAAAGCGGGCCGCGAAGCGGAGGATTCCGGGAGCGCGAAGCAAAGATTACCCAACTATAATTTGACGCCGGGCCCGTTGACTTCTTTCGAAAAAGTTAAAAGTTAGTGGTCACAAAAAAAATCCAGGCCAAAGACCCCGCAAGAAATCAGGACAGAACACCTTACATGCCCGCCCCCATCACCCCTTCCTTCCTTCGCCGCGGCCTTTTCGCCGCCGTCGGTTTGATGGTGTGCGCGACAGGGGCGCGGGCGGCGGACATCACGGTGACCTCGACGGGGGCAGCCACCATCACTTGGGAAGACAACAATGGAATTGCGGGCCTCGGAGCCTCGCAAACGATATCCGGCAACAATGTCTCGGGTGGTTCCAAAAACTGGAATACCAACGACAACATCACCTTCGCGGGAGTCGGCGCAGCCGTCACCCTCCAAGGAGCGGGAATCCCCGCCCCCACCGTCATCGACATGGGCACGGGCACGCTCGCCTTCACGGGCGACGGTTTCGTGCTTTCGGGCATCGAGCTCTCGGTGCGCAAAGTCGATGTCGCCACGGCGCTCACCGCCACGATCAACTCGGTGATTTCCGGGACCAATTTTGAGAAACTCGGTGACGGCGCCTTGATGCTCGGCGGCGCGAACACCTATACGGGAGTCGTCACCCTCACCGCCGGCACGCTCAGTGTGGCCACCATCGGCAATGGCGGTACGGCCGGCAATCTCGGCCAGTCATCGGCCCTCGCGACGAACCTCGTTTTCAACGGCGGCACGCTCAAATACACCGGCGCCACCGCCTCGACGAACCGCAACTTCACGATCAACGCCGGCAAAACGGCCACGATTGAAATTTCCGGCTCCGCCAACCTCACGATTTCCGGCGCATCGACCAACACCACCGGTGGACTCACCAAAACCGGCACGGGCACACTCACCCTCTCCGGAGCGAATCTCCACACCGGCATCACCACCGTCTCCGCCGGCACGCTGGCCTACGGCGTCGACAACGCGTTGAGCACCGGCGATGTGACCGTCAGCGGTGGCACCCTCGACATCAAGACCTTCAACGATTCCGTCGGCACGGTCAAACTGACGGGCGGCGTCATCACGGGCACGACCGGCACGCTCACCGGCACCTCGTACGACATGCAATCCGGCACCGTCTCCGCGAAACTCGGCGGCGCGGGCGGACTCGCCAAGAGCACGGCGGGAACGGTCACGCTGTCAGGAAATAACACTTACACCGGTCTGACCACCGTCTCCGCCGGAACGCTCGCCTTCGGCGTCGACAACGCGTTGAGCACCGGCGCGGTGACCGTCAGCGGCGGCACGCTCGACATCAAAACCTTCAGCGACACCGTCGGCGCGGTCACGCTCACGAGCGGCGCCATCACCGGCACGACCGGCGTGCTCACCGGCGCTTCGTACACGACGAACTCCGGCACGATTTCCGCCATACTCGCCGGCTCGGGTGTGACGCTCCTGCAAAACGCCGCCGGCACGACCACACTCACCGCCGCGAACACTTACACCGGCGGCACCACGGTCACCGCCGGCACGCTCGCGCTCTCCGGTGCAGGCCGACTCGCCGACACCGGCGCGGTCACGGTCAACGGCGGCACCTTCGACATCGGCGTGGTCAACGACACCGTCGGCGCGGTCACGCTCACGAGCGGCGTCATCACCGGCACGAGCGGCGTGCTCACCGGCGCTTCCTACGATTTGTCCTCGGGCACGGTGTCCGCGATTCTCGGCGGCGCGGGCGTGTTGAACAAAACCGGCGGAGGCACGGTGCTCCTGACCGGAGCGAACACTTTCTCCGGCGGCACGACGGTTTCCGGCGGCAAACTGCAGGTCGGCGACGGCGGCAAACTCGGCTCCGGCGGCGTCCTGAACAACGCCGTGATCGAACTGGTGAACAGTTTCGCCACCTCGCTCACGAATTCCATTTCCGGCGGCGGCGGCGTGACCTTGTCCGGCTCCGGCACGACGACTTTCACCGGCGCGAACACCTACTCGGGCGCGACCTTGGTGAATGCCGGCACGCTCTTTGAAAACGGTTCCTCGCCGAACAGCGCGCACACCGTCGCCTCCGGCGCGACACTCGGCGGCGCGGGCGCCATCGGCGCGCTCACGCTGAACTCCGGCGCGTTCCTCTCGCCCGGCGCGACCGGCGCGGGATCGATCGGCAATTTCGGCGCGGCGTCGCTCGTCTGGAACGGCGGCGGCAAGCTCATGTTCGACCTCGGCGCGCCCGGTACCGGCGACCGGCTCTCCCTCACCGGCGCGCTCACCAAGGGCTCCGGCGGCTCCTACACTTTCGACTTCCTCGGCACGGGAACTCCCGGCGCCGGCTACACGCTGATCACGGCGTCATCGATAAGCGGATACACCGCCTCCGATTTCACCGTCGTGAACCTCGCTTCCGGGCTCGCCGGCAACATCACCGTCGTCGGCAACGACATCGTCCTCACGATTGTTCCCGAAGCGGAATTCGCGTGGGGCGCGGCGGCCCTGGCCGCGCTCGTCGGACTGAAGCGCCGTCGGCGATCCGCCCGGTAACACGGATTGCGGAAGGTTTTGGAAACCCCGGCCGGCAAAGGACGGCGGCGGGGTGATTTGTCGGAGCGCGGGCGCCCTCGCGCGCATGCCGGGTTTAGGACACCCTCGCCCGGAACCAAACCCGGGCCGGATTTTCAAACCGGTGTCGGCTTGACGCGACCGAGGAGCCTCACGCGCCGTCCATGCGGGCGAGGGTTCCCGCCCTCCGGCAAGGTGTCGTCGCGGGCGTCACAAGCGACGCCGCACCGGTGTCGATAAGCGCCACCATTTCCGGACATCATTATGTTAAAACCCTCCAAATCATTGGTTTGTTTTATGTACCAAAAACGGCGGCTTTGAAAAAGCGCCCGATGCCGGCGCGAAGAGGCCGGATTTCCTCCGTCCCGCTCCGGAATTGCTTCCGGTGGATTCACCCCAAGGGCATTAACCCCTGTGGCTTAAAACAAAAGCCCCCGGATATTACAAACCTTTGGCAATCAAGCTGCTGATTGGCTACCATCGTGATAAGTAAAGGTTTGCATGAGTAAAGATTTAGGGAAGAAATTCCCCTCAATTCGGATTGGGAAGGTTTTCCCGGCCGAAGTCGAGGTTCGTCCCTCATGCGCCACCGCACCCGCAATCTCCTTATCCTCGCCGCCATGACCAAGCTCATGGCGCCGATCGATTTGCGCGCGGCCCCGAGGTACTGGGACGGCACCGACAGCACGGGCAACGCCGACGGCGGGTCGGGCACCTGGAGCACCGGCACCAATTGGGACACCGCCGCGACAGGCGGCACAAATACGACATGGAGCAACAGCGCTCCCGATGACGCGTTTTTCGGCGGGACGGCCGGAACGGTCACACTGGGCACGGGGTGCACGGCGCACAGCCTGACCTTCAGCACCACCGGATACCTCATCACGGGAAACACGCTCACGCTGTCCGGCACCAACCCGTTTATCGACACGGCCAGCGGAGTCACCGCCACGATTTCGTCAGCCTTGGCGGGGACGAAGGCTTGGTCGAAAACCGGTGCCGGTACGCTGATCCTCAACGGAACGAACACCTTTACCCGCGACATCACCGTAAGCGGCGGCGCACTGAACATCCAAAGCAACGGGGCGCTCGGCACCACGGCCGGCGGCACCATCGTCGCCTCCGTCGCGGCGCTGGAACTGCAGGGCGACATCACCGTCACCGGAGAGGCGTTGACCCTCAACGGCGCCGGCATCGCCAACGGCGGCGCGCTGCGCAATGTCTCCGGCAACAACACCTGGACCGGCACCATCACCGTGTCGGACGCCACCGGAACTTATCGCATCAATTCCGATGCCGGCACCCTGACGCTCTCAGGAAACCTCACCGAAAGCGGAAACACCAACGGCAAGATTTACACCTTCGGCGGCGCGGGAAACATCACGGTGAGCGGCAGCCTGAACATGGCGGGATCGAGCGACATGGCCGTGGCCAAGGACGGCACGGGCACGCTCGTTCTCTCCGGAACCGGAAACAACTACGACGGCATCACCACCATCTCCGCCGGCGTGGTGAACATCCGAAACGCCATCGCACTCGGCACCACCACGGGAGGCACCACCGTCGCCGCCGGAGCGGCGCTCGAAATCCAAGGCGGCATCACCGTGGGCGCCGAAGCGCTCACGCTCAACGGCACCGGCATTTCCAACGGCGGCGCGCTGCGCAATGTCTCCGGAAACAACAGCATGGCGGGCGCGATCACGCTCAACTCCGCCTCCGAGATCGCCTCCGACTCCGGCACGCTCACCCTCTCCGGCGCCATCGGCGGCGCCGCGCAAAACCTCACCATCGACGGCGCGGGCAACACCACCCTCTCCGGCGTGATCGGCACGACCACCGGCACGCTCACGAAGAACGGCGCCGGCACGCTCACACTCTCGGGCGCGACGGCGAATACCTACACCGGACTCACCACCGTCACCGCCGGACAAGTCACCCTTTCCAAAACCGTCGGAATCAACGCCATCGCCGGCGCGGTCACCGTCAACGGAGGCACGCTCACCCTCGGCGCGAGCAATCAGATCGCCGACACCGGCGCGGTCGCGCTCAGCGGCGGCACGCTCGCCATCGGCGCCTTCAGCGAGAGCGTCGGCGCGGTCACGCTCACAAGCGGCTCGATCACCGGCACGACGGGCGTGCTGACCGGAACTTCGTACACGACGAATTCCGGCACGATTTCCGCCATCCTCGCCGGCTCGGGTGTCACACTCCTGCAGAACTCCGCGGGCACCACCACGCTCACCGCCGCGAACACCTACACCGGCGGCACCACGATCACCGCCGGGACACTCGCGCTCTCCGGCTCCGGCCGACTCGCCGATACCGGCGCGGTCGCCGTCAACGGCGGCATCTTCGACATCGGCGCGGTCAGCGACACCGTCGGTGCGGTCACGCTCACGAGCGGCGTCATCACCGGCACGACCGGCGTGCTCACCGGCGCTTCCTACGATTTGTCCTCGGGCACGGTGTCCGCGATTCTCGGCGGCGCGAGCGCGTTAAACAAAACCGGCGGAGGCACGGTGCTCCTGACCGGGGCGAACACTTTCTCCGGTGGCACGACGGTTTCCGGCGGCAAGCTGCAGGTCGGCGACGGAGGCAAACTCGGCTCCGGCGGCGTCCTGAACAACGCCGTGATCGAGCTGGTGAACAGCTTCGCCGCCTCGCTCACGAATTCCATTTCCGGCGGCGGCGCGGTGACCTTGTCCGGCTCCGGCACGACGACTTTCACGGGCGCGAACACCTACTCGGGCGCGACCTTGGTGAACGCCGGCACGCTCGTCGTGAACGGCTCCATCGCAAGCAGCGCGACCACCGTGAACTCCGGCGCGACGCTCACGGGCTCCGGCTCCGTCGGCGCGGTGACGCTCGCCTCAGGCGCCACGCTGACCGGCACGCTCGCGAGCGGCGCGCTCACGCTGAACTCCGGCGCGTTCATCGCCCCCGGCGCGTCCGCCGGCGCGCTCGGCACGATCTCCGCCACCTCACTGACATGGAACGCCGGCGGCGTGATGCAGTTCGACCTCGGTCTTTCCGGCTTGAATGACAAACTCGCCCTCACCGGCGCGCTCACCAAGGGCGGAAGCGGCGCCTACACCTTCGACTTCCTCGGCACCGGCGTGAACAACGGCTCCTACACGCTGATCACCGCCCTCTCCGGCACGAACTTCACCACGGGCGCCTTCACCGCGTCGAACCTCGCCGCGGGCCTCTCCGGCAGCATCGCCGTCGTCGGCAACAACATCGTGCTCACCGTCATTCCGGAACCCCGTGCATACGGACTCGGCCTCTCCGGCGCGATCGCCGTCCACGCGCTCATCCGGCGTCGGCGTCGTCGCACCGCGTAGCGGCGCCCCGGGACCGCGACACGCAGTCGTGGCGCTTGCCTCGGAGTGACGAGGCCTCGGTCCAGGCGGAGCGCTTGGGCGCCGGGCCATTGGCGTGATGTGGCGATGGGATCCGATACTTGGAAGTGGAGCGAAGCGCCACGCATGCGTGTCGCGGTCCCGGGCACTTCACTTTTGCTTTGGTTTGCGCCGGGGAAATTTCCGCGCACACCCGGCGCGACTCCCCGATGCACGCCGACTCCGCAACCGCCACGCCCCTCGCGCCGGCCGACTGGCTCGCCCGCCGCGCGGCGCACGCGGAACGCACGCGCCCGTGGACCGCGCCGCACCGGGAGCGCGCCGGACGCGGCGAGAAGCACCCGGTGTACGACTTCCTCTTCACCTACTACGGGTACAAGCCCGGCAAACTCGCGCGCTGGACGCCGGGCTTCGGCGTGACGCTCGCCGGCGACGAGGCGCGCGAATTCCTGAAAATCTCCGGCCATGCGGAAACGCCCGCCGGCGTCGCCGTCGATCCGGAGGAACTCACGCCGAAGCGCCTTGAATCCATCCGGTGGATACGCGTGTTGCTCGCGAACACGCGCGAACGCGCGGGCAATTTCGGCTGCTTCGGGCTGCACGAATGGGCGATGGTTTACCGCGCGCCGGAAGTGCGCCACGAACTGCCGTTGCGCATGGCGCCGGACGCGCTCGCGCGATTCGTCGAGTCGTTGCCGATCCGTTGTTCGCACTTCGACGCCTTCCGGTTTTTCACCCCCGAGGCGCGTCCGCTCAACCGACTGCAACCGACGCGCGAGACCGCTCCGGAGCTGGAGCAACCGGGTTGCCTCCACGCGAACATGGACCTCTACAAATGGGCCTACAAACTCGCGCCATTCTGCCCTTCGGAACTCATGGCCGACGCCTTCGAGGTCGCCGTCGCCGCACGCGAGATGGACATGCGCGCTTCGCCCTACGAAGTCGCCTCGCTCGGTTTTGAAAACATCGCCATCGAGACGCCGGAAGGCCGCCTCCGGTATGAAACCGAGCAACGCGCCCTCGCCGACCGCGCGCGTCCGGTGCGCGAGGCTCTCATCGCGCTGTGCGACCGGTTGATCGGATTTTCGGCGGAAGCCGGATCGCTCCTCCCGTGAAAAAAATGAAATCCGGCGCGTATCCGCATTTCCACTATCGCCCGCGCCCGAACTCTTCCTTAACTTAGCGAAAGCGGCGGTTCCCTTGTTCGCGTTCAACCGCGATCCGAAACCCACCCCCGCGACCTCACATGGCCAAGAAAACCAAGATCCAATCGACCGGAGTCCGCCGGTTGGTCGCGATCCTCAAGAAGATGGCGGGCGTGTTGCTCGCCGCCACGGCCGTCGCCTACGCCGGCCTTTTCCTGTTCGGGTGGTTCTGCGGGGATTACCTGATTTTCCCCGCGCCGAGACCGTCCTACGCCGTGACCGCGCCCGACCTCATCCGGCTTCCGCTCGCCGGCGGAGGCGATGTCGCCGCGCTCTGGCTGCCGCACCCCGGCGCGCAGACCGCGATCCTCTACTTCCACGGCAACGGGCAGGATCTCGGCGGCATCCGCGCGCGTATGGACTTTATCCGTACAAATTCCGGCTGCGCGGTGCTCGCGGTCGATTATCCGGGCTACGGACTCAGCGCGGGGAAACCCTCCGAGGACGGCACGCTGCGCGCCGCCGACGCCGCGTTCGGCCACCTCTCGGGCGTGCGGGGATTTTCGCAGGAAAACATCGTCCTCTGGGGCACCTCGCTCGGCAGCGGCCCGGCGGTGGACCTCGCCTCGCGCCGGCATGTGAAGGGCGTGATCCTCGAGGCGCCGTTCACCTCCACTTTCCGCACGGTGACGAAGGTGAAAATCGTGCCCTTCGACCGCTTCGACAACCGGGCCAAAATCGACCGCGTGCAAAGCCCGCTGCTCATCATCCACGGCGACCGCGACTCGGTCGTGCCGTTCGAGCAGGGCAAGGAACTCATCGCCGCCGCCGTCAACGCGCCGGTGCGGCGCTTCGTTCATGTGCACGGCGCCGAACACGGCCTCGTCACCGACGAAACCCAGACCGCCCTCATGCGCGCGGAGATTTTGAAAATCATCCGGGCGGAATGAGCGCCCGCTCCGATTTCTCCGCCAACTCGCCCAAACATTCCGGCGAACCGCGCCCGAGAGCCCGACAGGTCTCCGGGCGTTTTTCGTAGGCGGTGCAAAAGAAACGACCGGTCTCGCGCTCCACGCGCAACGCGGCGCACCGGCCGCCGGACATCCGCATGTACGCCCGGTTGCCGATGAAGTGCGCGAGCCGCTCCGCGTCGTCACCCATGCGCGCCCAATCCTCGCCCGTCACCCGCACATAGGTGTCGAGGTTCGAGAAACAGCACACGCCGCAATACAGGCAGTCGGCGGGAACGCCGGCGGCTTCGCGGGGATTAGGATTTTCGTTTTTCGGTTTCAAGCGGTTCAGGGAATCGACCCTGTTGTGACGAACCCGCGCCGACCGGAAACTTGTGCAGCCGCAGGCGAGCCATCCAACTGAAAACTTCCCGCTCCGCCGAAGCCGGGACTTGCCATCCCCGCCCCGGGGCCGTGAATCCGCGCCGAAACCCAACCCATTTTCCCTCTCATGAGCAAAGTCCTCCTCATCGGCGCCGGCGGCGTCGGCAATGTCGTCGCCCACAAGGTCGCCCAGGCCTCCGAAGTCTTCACCGACATCATGCTGGCCTCGCGCAACGAGAACAAATGCAAGGCCATCGCCGCCGATGTGAAGGCCTCCACCGGCGTCACCATCAAAACCGCGCGCGTGGACGCCGACAATGTGCGCGAACTCGTCGCGCTGATGAACGAATTCAAGCCCAAGCTCGTCATCAATGTCGCCCTGCCCTACCAGGACCTCCCCATCATGGACGCCTGCCTCCACGCCGGTGTCCACTATGTGGATACGGCGAACTACGAGCCCAAGGATCTCGCGAAATTCGAATACTCCTGGCAGTGGGCCTACCGCGAACGCTTCGAGAAGGCCGGACTCACCGCCCTGCTCGGCTCCGGATTCGACCCCGGCGTCACCAATGTCTTCTGCGCCCACGCCGCGAAACACCTCTTCGACGAGATCAACTTCGTGGACATCATGGACGCCAACGCGGGCGACCACGGCTACTCCTTCGCCACGAATTTCAACCCCGAGATCAACATCCGCGAGATCACGCAGCGCGGCCGTTTCTGGGAACAGGGCGAGTGGAAGGAAACCGACCCGCTCTCCGTCAAGTGGGTGTACGACTACCCGGTCGTCGGTCCGAAGGACAGCTACCTGCTCTACCACGAGGAACTCGAATCCCTCGCCATCAACATCAAGGGCCTGAAGCGTATCCGGTTCTTCATGACATTCTCGCAGAACTACCTCACGCACCTGCGCGTGCTCGAGGGCATCGGCATGACCCGCATCGACCCGATCGAGTTCCAGGGCCAGAAGATCGTCCCCATCCAATTCCTCCAGGCCATCCTGCCCGACCCCGCCTCGCTCGGCCCGCGCACGAAGGGCAAGACCTGCATCGGCTGCGAGATCACCGGAGTGAAGGACGGCAAGCCGCGCAAGGTTTTCATCTACAATGTGTGCGACCACCAGGAGTGCTACCGCGAGGTGAAGAGCCAGGCCATCTCGTACACCACCGGCGTACCCGCCGCCATCGGCGGCATCATGCTCGCCACCGGCAAGTGGCTCAAGCCCGGCGTCTGGAACATGGAGCAGATGGACCCCGATCCCTTCATGGCCGAACTCAACAAGCGCGGCCTCCCCTGGCAGGTCCTCGAGCGCGACGCCTCCGTGCCCGCCGGCCAGTGAAGTGACGGAGGCGTACCGCCTCCGGATTCAGGATACAAAAACGCCGTCCGGTTCGCCGGGCGGCGTTTTTTGCCGGGGCGCCGGTTTCGCCCCCGGTTTTCCCTGTTGAAAACCATCCTCCTACCCGCACGGTTCGCGGAACTATCGCTCAGGTGGTGAAATGGCAGACACTCCGGATTTAGGTTCCGGTGCCGCAAGGCGTGCGGGTTCGAGTCCCGCCTTGAGCACCCATCTTTCCGTGAAAACGCCGGCTACGCGCCGGCGTTTTTCGCACCGGGCAACTTGTCCTGTAATTTTGAATACTCGTCGCAGGCCTTGTCCTCGGCGAAACGCGACAACACCTCGCCGGCGAGATACACCGAGCCCGCGACAACCACGGTCTCCCCGGGAGCCCCGAGCGCGCACGCGCCTTTTTCAGGAAAAATTTCGGCGACCGTCGAACGGCGCACGCGGCCCGTGTATCCGGACGGCACGCACTTTTCCAAATCCTCAAGCGAGCACGCGCGCTCCTGATCCGGCCGCACGAGAATCAGCTCGCCGGCGTATTTTCCGAAAACCTCAAAAAGCGGCTTCGCGCGGTCGAGTCCCAGTACGCCGGCGACGACCACCGGCTTGCGACCGGTGTCGCGGACGAGCTTTTCCAAATTCGCCTCCAAGGCGCGCGCGCCTTCCTCGTTGTGCGCGACATCGAGAATCAGCCGGCGACCTTCCGACAGCGGAAACTCCTGCCATCGCGCCGCCCACTCCACATGCGTCAGCGCACGACGCGCGGTGGCGTCGTCGATGGGTAGCGCCGTAGGGCCCGAGACTTGCTCGGGCCGCAGGTCGGAAATCAAGGGGACGCCGGATTCCCCATGTCGCGATTCCGGCCTCAGCAAGACTGAGGCCCTACGATTTGCGCCCCCGGCCAACCCACACGCCAGCAGCGCGAGCGCGGCGTTGGCCCGCTGGTAATCACCGGCGAGGTTGGTCAGCGGGACCGTTTTCAGGGATTTGACCGCAGATGGCGCGGAATGCGCAGATGGAAAAATATCTGCGTTCTCTGCGAAATCTGCGGTCAAACCTCCAAAATCAAAAATCTCCCTCACCGCATACACCGGCGCGCCGATTTCCGCCGCACGAGCGCGAATCACCGCCTCGGCTTCCAACGGAACGATGCCGAGCGCGAGCGGCACGCCGGGCTTCAGGATGCCGGCCTTCTCCGCGGCGATTTTTCCGATCGTGTCGCCGAGCATGTCGGTGTGATCCAGTCCGATGCTGGTGATGACGGTCACGAGCGGCTTTTCCAAAATGTTCGTGGCGTCCAATCGGCCCCCCAATCCCACTTCGACAATCCCGACATCCACCGGCTGCCGCGCGAAGGTCAGGAACGCCATCGCGGTCATGAATTCAAAGAACGACGGATACAACTCGGCGTCCTTTCGCCCGAGTTCCTCCGCCACCGGAAACAACTCCTCGCAAAGCGCCAATATCGCCTTCTCCGACAACGCCCTCCGGTTCACCTGCACGCGCTCGCCGAGGCGCACCAAATGCGGCGAAGTGTACAGCCCCGTCGTGCGCCCGTGCGCGCGCTGAATCGCCTCGATCATCGCGCTCGTCGAACCCTTGCCGTTCGTCCCCGCCACATGGATCGCCGGAAACCTCCGCGACGGAGCCCCCAGCATCGTATCCAACTCCGCCATACGCTCCACCCCGAAGCGCGAGCCATGATTGCGCAGGGCTTGGAGTTTTTCGAGTACGGCGACGGAGTCGGGCGCGGGGCGCATGGTCGACCACGATGAAGGGCGTCGTCCGGGTGGAAAGTTGAATCCGGCGGGACGCCACACCGAGAGAAGGAAGTGATTTTACCAACAACGGCGCCGGACTTACTGGACTTGGCGCATTTCCCCGGCTGTCATGCGGGAAAAATATCCCCGTATGTTCGGACACCGTCCCGGCCAGATCTTCATCGCATTCGTTTTCGCCATCGCGGCGGCGGCGTTCATCCCGAATCCGGCGTGGTTCGCCGGCACCTTCGCCGGCTGGTTGGTTTTCGGAGGACTGCTTGTCGCGGGACAAATGGCGATGCTCGGGCACACGCGCACGATTCCGGTCGTGTCGGCCCTGCTGCTGTCAACGCTGGTGCTCGGATCAGAATTCGGACTGCCGATGGAAACCGGGTTGCCGATGCTCGCCATCGCGGCGGTGCTGGCGTCCCAGTCCGCATCGCCCCGGAGCATGGCCCCGGTGCGCGCCTTGGCCTTGGTGATTATCGCCTGGATGGGATGGGCGATTTGGGGCTGGTGCGTTCACGGGATATTCCCGGCGGAATCACGATGGGGATTCATCAAGCACTTTTCGCCCGAATGGCCGGGGGAATGTGAGTGGCCTCGGCTGGAGTGGCCGCTGGGCAATGCCAACCCAATGGCGGGGTTGCTGCTCATGTTGGTTCCGCTGGGCATCGCCCTGACCATCGCCGAGGCCAAGGCCAAACTCTGGCGCACTCCGTGGGCGGTAGCCACCATCGCGGCAGCGGGATTACTTGCCGCATGCGGAAGTCGCGCCGGGCTGCTGGCCCCGGTCATTGCCGGACTCGCCTACCTGATATTTTTGCCCGCTTCGCGACTGCGGACCGGAATCAAACTCGGCGTCGGCGGCGGGGCCCTCGCGGCGCTGGGCGGATTCATCGCGATTTCACCGACCTACCGGCACTTGCTGATGAACCCGGAAAGTAAGTCCTATTCGGATCAGGTTCGGAAAGATTTTGCCGAAACCGGGCTGAATATCGTGAAGGCCAACCCGCTCACCGGCATCGGTGCGGGCGGGGTTCCCGCCCACTACGCCGCATACCTTTCGTCGGCTTCCGATCAGCCGGGGTGCCATCAGTTGCACTCCACGCCGCTGCAATGGATGGCGGAGTTCGGCGTCTTCGGCGGATTGCTCTGGATCGGTCTGGCGGTACTGACGCTCCTCGCGCTGCGCCGAGCCGCATGCGCGACGGAATCACGAGTTTTGCGAGGTGGCGCCGCCGTGGCGGCGACGGCGTATCTGGTGTTTTCGCTGTTCGATTATCAATTGTACCTGCCGGTCACTGCGTTCGTTTGGGGTGCCTGCATCGGACTGGCTTGGCGAGATATTGACCCGAAGCCGGCGAGCGACCAAGTGCGTCGAATCTTGGTCGGTGCGACATGCCTCGTCGTCGCGCTGACCGCTTGGCGCATCGTCGCAGGCACACCGTCGCGCTACCATGCATGGCGAGCCTCCGCGCTCCTCGCGGCGAACGACACTCGCGGCGCTCTCGACAGACTTGGACTCGCGATGAACTCCGAGCCGGACTCCCCGGTGTATCCCGCTGTGGCGGCCACCTTGGTCGCGACGCTGCCGACGGAGGACGCGCAAGCCGCCGCGCAAAACCGGCTGATGGCCGACGCCTTGCTGGTGGAGGCGCGTCGCCGCGCTCCGGACTTTCCCTATCTCACCGCCCTTCAGGGCTGGCTCTGGGTGGACGCCGATCCGGCCAAAGCCGTGACCCTGTTTCACGAGGCACTGCGCCGTTCGCCGAAATTGCCGGTGGCCTGGCAAGGACTCGCCCGCGCCTACGGGAGGCAGGGACGACTCGACGATGCCGTCACGGCGTTGGCATTGAACGGCATGATCACCCCTGAGGATCTGTTTTCCCCCGCACTGCGCACGGGGTTTTATAACAAGGCCGCGTCGCGCGTTTTCGCGAGATTTAGGAAACTCACCGATGCCTATGAACATGATTTCGCCGAAGATCACGACGGGTATGAGCGACTGACGATTGTTCGTCGCCAAATCGATGCTTGGGAAAAGTCGGGCGAGTGCGTTCGCACCTTTGTCCAAAACAACCCGACTTGGTCGAGCTGGCCTCAGTGGCGTCACCTTGCCTCGGTGGAGATGATCAAGGGGGTCGACGGACTCTACCCGGTCCGATCACGCATGATCATGAGCGCCGCATTGAACGCCGTGACCGGAATCGAAGCCAAGGACGGCCACGCCGTATCCTTACTCGATTCCTGCACCGGCTGCCCGGGAGGCGCAAGCGACGCCCGCATCTTGCGCTCACAGGAAACCTTCGCCGGATTTGGACTCTACTTTGGCAACGCGAGCATGGGCCTGTGCCCCTTGTATTCTGTGGAAACGGATTTGCTCTCCCTCCTGTATGTCTACGAGAACGATCCCCTGAGACCTCACCTGCGCGCAGACTTTTTCCTTCGATGCCTGAGTGCTTTGCCAAGCAGTCCTGTGAAGGGAAAGGCACCCGAGAAAATCTCTTCGCCGAATCCGCCCCGCGCATCCCACTCTGTATCGGAATCGTCAAATCCTCCGACCCTCAACTTCTCACTTGTCCGCGCTCACTCGACCGGCATTGCTTGAGGTCTTCCCACCAACTGGCGGGAACATACTCCATAACCCAAAACACTAACATCCAATGAAAAACCAGTTCTCCAAGAAGGGCTTCACGCTCGTCGAAATCATGATTGTGGTCGTGATCATCGGCCTTCTCGCCGCCCTCGCAATCCCCGCCTTCAAGAAGGTGCGTAACAACGCCATTGAGAAAACTATGGTGAACGACGCCCGCCAAGTTTCGTCGGCAGTCCAGCAGTACTGCTCCGAAAATGCATCCAGCCAGACCAATTGGGGCTCCATTAAGGTTTACCTCAACAATCAGAGCCTGAGCTCCGGCATCCAGATTGGCAGCACCGCAACTGTCGCTGCTCCTACTGATGCCCTCCTGTTTACCATTGGTCAGGCCACTGGATCGTATTTCTACCTCGGTCATCCCCAGTTTGACAAATCCATCTCCAGCAACTCCAAAGTCGCGTCTTCCGGACCTACCGCCAACGCGGGCACCGTCGTCAAGTTTGGTACCGACGACGGCCAGCCGCAGATTAATCCTTAATCTTTAACAAGTAAGCCTTGAAGAACCGGCCAAAGGCCGGTTCTTTTTTTGTATGCGCTCGCTACACGCTCTACTGATTACTTCTCTTTTTTCCTTTCTTGTTGCATTCAAGTTTGGTCTCGGAGGGGTGCGTGAATCGGAGTGGGTAATTTTCAACCTTAGCTACCCGCTGACATGTTTTTTCTTTGCCGCATGGGTGCTATTTTTTTGGCAAAAAATTCAAGCAAAAAAATCTTCATTAAAACCACAAGTTGGCGCGATTTTTATATTATTTCTAGGTGTAATTTGGATTCATTGGTGTGAGCCGCATATATTGAAAGTTTCTCAAGATGAGCAATCGCACCTGTCGCTGGCATGGATGATGCATATTGATCGACGGGTGGCATTGCCTCTTGCAGTGCATGAAATCATCCCGACCCCCGTCATCGGGGCCTACTTTGCCCCCTTCAGAGGACATCTCTTTTCCTACCTGACAAGTGTGCTCTTGGACATTGGCGCTCCCTTGCGCGCAGCCCCTTTCATCACCAATGCCTTGCTGGGATTGTCTTTGATCGCCATCGTTTATTTGATGGCCAAAAAATGGCTACGCTCACCGGCACTCGCCTGTATCCCTCCGCTTTTACTGATGTCAGCACCGATTTTCGGCCAAGTCATGTGCAGCGGGTCCTATGACTTGGCCAACCTTACCCTGTTGGCGCTGTCCCTGAAATTGCTCTTGGAATACAGCACGCTTCAGAGTGATACGACACGCCGGTTGCTGCTCTGCAGCGCCGTTCTCCTTTCCTACTGCCGCAGTGAAAGCGTGCTATATTCGGGAATCATTCTTACGGTGGTAACCTGGCAAACCCGAGCCAAACCCATCCTTGAGATTTGTATATCGGCATTGGGGTTGATTCCGGCGCTGGCCACACAAAACCTGCTTACGGGAAACCCGAATAATCTTTGGCAAAACGCCCAATCCGCGGGAGATAAATTGTGGTCCATAAATCAATTGCTACCTAATTTAAGCGACTCTCTTTATCACTTCGTACTGGGTGGAAAATATGATATGGGCTCCCCCTTGCTTTTTTTACTGGGGTTGGCAGGGGCGGTCAGAATCATCCGTAACTTGTGTGTCTCCCCGGGAAAAGCCGGGAGAGACGAGCGAGTGGTTCTGATTTTCACCGCATTGGCGCTTGGGATTTATTGTGTGCCAATGGGGTCCTTTTGGGGCGGCCCGTCGCAAGCCGTCATGACCCGATTCACCCTTCCCCTCTGGTTCGCATTGAGCCTGTTGTCGGTATTTACCGTCATGGAGTTGCGACGATTTGCCTACCTGCCGCAATCCATTGTCGCAGCTTGGTTCATCTTCCATGCCATGCCGATTTATGCGAAGCATCATGGCACAAACACAATGCATATCTCCGCGCAACAGGAGGAAATGGGGCGATTGGCGGAGGAAAACAACGACGGGAGAACTCTCTTTGTTTCCAAAAGCCAAATCCCTTTGATCAACCGAGGACTCTGCGTCGTGGAGTGGCGTTTTTTCTCCAGCAACTTGGATAAATATGCCGAACTCGTTCGGATGGGAGCCTATTCGCGCATCGTCTTGGTCGAGTTGGTACGCCTTCGAGACGCGACAGGGAAAAACTTCGACAATGAAAAAGGGGTCGGGTCATTGCGAAATGCCTGCCTTACGACCCCCATCGCTTCCGAAATCGTCGATCGAGGATTCCGTATCTCACTGTCCCAAATTACCGGGGTGCGACTTGAGGACGGAATTCTTTCCATCAGCCCGAGCAACGACCGCTGGCCGGAATTCGATACCGTGGAATCACTGCGCCTTTATTTCTCTCACCTTTATCCCACGGGATATGGGCGCTGGGACATAGCCCGAACTCAACAAACAACGAATTTATCCGAGAAAAATAATTCCGCTGAAACTCAATCCAAGTGAAATTGATTCAAGCATCTTCCTCACCTCACATCAGATGCGTAACGCCAGCCTGATTCACGGCTGCATTCTTGCGACCATCACACTCGTCCTGTTTTCGCACGGATTGACAGTGGATGCTCCCGGCGAGCTCTTTCGCCACCCGACATGCCTGCCCATGTCACTTTCGCTCGCGGCCATTGGATTGATTGGTGGCGTTGCCATATTCCAAGGGCTCACATGGCGGTCCATATTCATATTGGCACCACTGAGCGGAATCGTGTGCCTGATTCGTCCCGGCGTGCCGTGGGCCGCCACTCTTCCGGCTTCACTTGCGCTGATGACGGTACCGTTCCTGGCGATGTGCGCTCCTCTTGTTAAAAAAAGAGTCCTGATTCGCATCCTTGGCGCAACGGGAATCTGCTACGCTGCTCACAGCCTTTATTGCTGGTGGGATTACCAGCTCGCCCCGGAGTTGGCACGCCGAGCCATTGCGGAAATCGCCTTCGGCCAAAAAATCATCGCCGGTTCACTTTTTTCAGACCGCAACACCCTGACGCTGGGGCATGCCAACTTCAATGGCGGCGTCGCCACACTCATACTACCCTTGATAGCCTACTTGGCTTGGCAAGATCGCCATGAGCGCTGGCGACTCGCATGGTTCGCCGGGGTGCCCTTAGCGGCGGCGTTGCTATGGAGTTCGGGAAGCCGAGCAGGATTCATCGGTCTGGCGGTGGCCGCAATCTTCGCAGTGATTCAACTCGCCATCACGGGCAGCCTTAGCCGAAAGCACAAAATGCTAATCGGGGCGATTTCAGTCGGAGGAATCACCTCACTCGCCCTGCTTCATCCGCGAACACGAGAGGTTCTTGCGAACCCCATTTCCCTCCTGCAAAGCGACGCCGAGCGATGGGAGCTGGCCAAAACCGGGTGGCGACTTTTTCTGGAAAAACCTTGGTTTGGGCATGGTGTCGGATCGATTCCTTCCATTTATCCTGCGGCTTGGTCCGGAGACGGAGTTCTGACCAATTCTTGGCAGTTGCACATCACCCCCCTGAACCTCGCGGTGGAATGCGGAGGAATCGTGGCGACGGCGTGGATCCTAATCCCTCTGTTTATTTTTCCAGCATGGAGGAAGAGCCCGTTCGGGAGTCCCACCAATATTGCCGCAACCACCGTCATCGGCTACTGGGCGTTCGCTTGGTTCGATTACCAACTCAATGTGCCGTTTATCGCCATGATTTTTGGCCTTATTCTGGGGACAGCCTTGCCTATTGAAGGCAAAGCGCCCGCAGTCATAATCCCCACTTTCTTCAGGTACTCCGTCGCATCACTCATCATGATTCCGACGCTGTGGACGGCAGGAAGGTTTTTATCGGAACGCCACCTGATTGTAAGGCATGATTTTGCACAAATCTCCCAAGAAAGGTCGGACCCCGTCGCACTCACCATGGTCGCTGCGGAAAAATTAACCGCCGGTAGGATTGATGCGTCGAATTTGACGATAAGGCGATCGCTACTCCTTAACCCGCAAAGCGCCTGCGCGTGGAAATTGGCCGCACTGACACAAGAGGCCCGGGGCAAACATGACCTTCACATCACCGCCCTGGCGATTCATGCGCTGATTGAACCGGAGTTCATGTTTTCCCCCGAGTGGAGTTTCGGCCCGCTTTCACCGCTTCGTCCGGAATTTCTCCGCAAAGTGACGGAGTTGGAATCCGACCTGAGGAAAAGCCATCCGGATGACGTAAACTTGGCGGCAGCACTCGAGTACCGAAGGACATTGCTCACTCACTATCAACTCCATGGAGGAACCCTCGTGGCTTTCCTGAGTTTTCGGGAATCCTCGGATTCGGGCAAAAAACCGACCATGCCGGCGCTACTGCAAGAAACGGCCAAGGATAACGACCCCAAGAAACTCAGGGCGCTCGGATATTTCACAAGGAGGCTCTTCAACGACAAGGAAGCCGCCGAAATGCTCGCCCATCTGAGGGGTGAAAAACAACTGCCGCCAATCATGGCGGCGTACACATTCCCCTCATACAACCTTCTGTTCGGAACCTTGGAGGCCCCGGTTCCAACGGCCCCGGTGGCCGACATTCGCGATGCCGCATTCGATTTGATCTGGCCTGACATCGCCCCAATGCAGGGCCGGATTCCGGGCGCATGGCTGAAGCGGCAGGCGGAATCCGTCACGCGATAACCTACGGCGTCAATACATGCAAAGGGCCGCTCCGGTGACGGAGCGGCCCTTTTTGTATACAACTGGCGACGTCAACCCTACCGGTCGCACTCACCCATCACGAAGTCGAGCGAGCCAAGGATGGCGGGGATGTCCTGCATGTAGGTGCCGGGGACGATGTCGGGCAGGATCGAGAGGGAGACGAAGGACGGGCCCTTGATGCGCAGGCGGTAAGGGACGCCGCCGCCGTTGGAGCGGATGAAGAAACCGAGCGCTCCCTTCGGGTTTTCGGCCTCAAAGTAGACTTCGCCGGCGGGGAGCTGCGGGCCTTCGGTCACGAGCATGAAGTTCTGGATCAGCTCCTCCATTTTCGTGAGCACCTTGTCCTTGGGCGGCAGGAAAATCTTCTTCGCGTCTTCGGCGTAGTAGGCGCCGGAGGGCATCCTGGCGATGACCTGGCGGACGATGCGCACGGACTGGCGCACCTCTTCCATGCGGACGAGGTAGCGGTCGTAGCAGTCGCCGACGGAGCCGACGGGGATGTCGAACTCGTACTGTTCGTAGCCGGAATACGGGTTGTCCTTGCGGAGGTCGTTCGCGACTCCGGAGGCGCGCAGGTTGCATCCGGTAAGTCCATACGCGAGGGCCTTCTCCTTCGAGATGGGCGCGAGGCCCTGCGTGCGGTCGATGAAGATCTTGTTGCGGGTGAGGAGGGTGTCGACCTCGTCGATCACCTTGAGCACGCCGTCGCAGAACTTGGAGACGCGATCCATCCAGCCTTCGGGCATGTCGCGCGCGACGCCGCCGATGCGGGTGTACGAGGTGGTGAAGCGTGCGCCAGTCAGTTCCTCGAAGAGCGTGTAGAGTTTTTCGCGCTCGGTGAAGGTGTACATGAACACCGTCCACGCGCCCGTATCCATCGCGTACACACCGAGGCCGAGGAGGTGGGAGGAGATGCGGGCGAGTTCGCAGACGAGCACGCGGATGGCCTCGCAGCGCGCGGGCACCTTGAGCTTGGCGAGCTTCTCGACGGCGAGGGCGTAGGCCACATTGTTCGCGAGCGGCGCGAGGTAGTCGAGGCGGTCCGTGTAGGGCACGAACTGGTTGTAGGTCATGTTCTCGGCGATCTTCTCGTCGCCGCGATGGAGGTAGCCGATGACCGGGTCGCACTTCTTGACGAGGTCGCCGTCGAGTTCGAGGCGGAGGCGGAGCACGCCGTGCGTCGCCGGGTGCGACGGACCCATGTTCAGGATCATGTTCTCGCCCTTCACGGCGTCGTCGTGCTGCGAAGCGCGCGAGCCGATGTCGCCGAGGGAGATTTCTTTGACGGAGGTCATGGAAAAAGGTGATGAGAAATCGGATACGGATGGGCCGGCTCAGGCCTTGGGCTTCTTCTCGCTCCAGGATTCGTCGAGCGCGCGGGGTTCGCCGGTGGCGAGCGTGGTGCCGCAGGAGGAGGAGACGAACGGGCCGCCGGCCATGGGCGCGGGGATGACGCGCGCGCCGGTGCGCTCGGCGACATCGTCGGCGGGCAGGTCGGTGTCGATGCCGGCGAGGGGAAATTCCTTGCGCAGCGGGTGGTACGGGTAGCCGTCCCACATGAGGATGCGGCGCAGGTCGGGATGGCCGTCGAATTTGATGCCGACGAGGTCGTAGGCTTCGCGTTCGTGCCAGTTCGCGGCGGGGAAGAGCGCGACGAGGCTCGGCACGGAGGGCGACTCGTCGTTGGTCGCGGCGCAGTTCACGCGGAGGAACTGCTTCGTGACGCTGTTGTAGAAGTGCGTGATGACGGAGAAGCGCGGCGACTCCTTGTCCCAGTCCATACCGGCGAGGTCGGTGAGGACATCGAAGCCGTGCTCGTCGCGCAGGGCCTTGGCGAAGGCGAGGAGGTTGGCGGCGGGCACATTCACCGCGACGAAGTCGAGGCTCGGGCGGGCGGTGAGGAAGGGGAATTTCGCGAGCAGCGTTTCCGTGGAAATCTCGGACATGGGAAAGTTTCCGTCAGGGGTTGTTGTATCCGAAATCAACCGACATGCTTGGTGTCGACGATGCGGCCGCGCGTGATCTTGCGGGTGGAGCCGCCCTCGGCGCGGATCTTTTCCTGGAGGAGCATCATGCCGTCGAGCAGGGCCTCGGGGCGCGGCGGGCAGCCGGAGATGTACACATCCACGGGCACGATGCGATCCACGCCCTGGAGCGTGGCGTACGAGCGGTACATGCCGCCGGAGGAGGCGCAGGCGCCCATGGCGACGACCCACTTCGGCTCGGCCATCTGGTCGTAGATGCGGCGCACGACCTCGGCCATCTTGTAGGTGACGGTGCCGGCGACGATCATGCAGTCGGCCTGACGCGGCGAGAAGCGCATGACCTCCATGCCGAAGCGCGAGATGTCGAAGCGCGAGGCGCCGGCGCCCATCAGCTCGATGGCGCAGCAGGCGAGGCCCATGGGCATCGGCCAGACGGAGTTCGCGCGAATCCAGTTCACGACGGCGTCGGCGCGGGTGACGATGATTTCACCCTCGATCTTGCTGTCGTAGGCGATCTCGGTGGCGGCGGGTTGGCTCATGTAAAAAGGCGTTTTGGCGGGCACGGTAGGCCCGACCCCCACTCCGGCAAGGCCGGAGTAGGGAAACGCGGGAGCCGCCTCACCTCACCGCCGCCCAAGGCGCGGGCGTCACGGGAACCAAGTGTCGGGTGAAACCCGCCGCCGCCAATTGGCGCAGGGCGTCGGACACCGCCGACGGCACCGGCTCATACGCCTGCCAACCGCGTTTCGGATACTCGATGATGCGATGGACTTCGCCGACCAGCATCGCGGTCACCTCGCCCCGAGGGAACCGGCGGTTGCAGTATTGCTCGAAGCTCAGCGACGGCGAAGTCACGCCGGCGCGCACCTCCGGCCACCGGTGGCGGATCGTGGCGAGCGTGCGCCGCTCCATGTAGGGCTTCTGCACCGCGAGGACGCTCTTCGGGGAAAAGCCCTCCCGCGCGAGCAACTCGCGCGTCATGTCCACATTCTCGCCGGTGTTCGTCGCCTCGCGCTCAAGGGTGAGCGCCGACGCCGGCACGCCGTACGCCACGATCGCCTCACCGAAGGACTCGGCTTCGGTCCTTGTGAAAACACCCGCCGTGGACCGGCCCGTCGCGCCCGAAACCACGATGCGCGGCGCGAACCCCTCGCGCCACAACGACGCCGCGCGCTCGGCGCACCGGAAATCATCGTTGCCGAGCACGAAAATGACATCGGCCGGTCCGGGTTCGTTCCCGAGTCGGAGGTAATCCCAAAGCGTGCGAATGGCGCCGTCGTTATTCATGAACCGTGCGCGAGTGAACGCACCCCATGGGATGAAGTTTCGCGAAAAACCCTCCGGTCGCAAAAAACTTCCCGGGGCCGACCGGCATTGGGCCGGCGGGGACCGCGACACGCATGCGTGGCGCTTCGCCCCACTCCCAAGCGGCATCGACTCGCCACCCGTCGCCCGACAGACCGAGACACGCCCGGTCTTTACGCCATATTCCGCCTCCCCGATCGAAGCGCCACGCATGCGTGTCGCGGTCCCGGGAGACCTACGCCAGATCGACCTTGCAGACGAACTTGTCCGTGCAGCCGGACTCCACCCAACGCGCGCCTTGGAACTTGTTCGCCTGCGAATTCGGCAGGCACGCCCACGGCTCGACGCAGTAGAACGGCGAGGCGTCGTCCTGCGTCCATGTGACCACCGTCGAGGCGGCGCCGGAATCGAACACGATGCGGATGTCCTCCTCGCCGTGACGCGGGCCGAAGGTGACGGCGTCTCCCCGGATTTTGGTGAACATCGTGTCGCTCAACGCGGCGTGATCGAACGCCACCGGCAGCTCGATGTCCTTCTTGGGAACGAAGGTCCCGTCGCCGGCGTGGTGCACGATTTTTTTCGCGTCGAGGCGCATCACATAATCCCTGCGAGAGAGGCCCTTGTGCCACGGCAGCGTGAAGTAGAAATGGTGGCCCGGGCCCCACGGCATGCGCTTCGCGTCACGGTTGCGCAGCTCGAACTCCACCATGAAACCGAGTTCGCGGAAACGGTAGCGCACGATGAAGTCATAGGAATACGGATACACCTTCGCCTCCTCCTCGCCGTGCACGAGGCGCGCCTCGACGACATCGGCGTCGGCCGAAGGCAGGAGTTCGAAACGGCCCTGACGCGCGACGCCGTGCTGCGGGTACGGACGCTTCACGCCCTCGGGGTCGATCCACCAACCCGGCGCGCCCTCGACATGGCCGCGCCCGGCGAAGGGGAACAACACGGGATTACCGCCGCGGATATTGGCGAAGCGCGAAAGGTCCGCGCCCGACGCGGGCCAGTGGATCACCTCGCGGCGTCCGGTGGGCAGAGCCATCTCCCACGACATGAGGCGCGCGCCGCGCTCCATGCAGAGCGTGAAAGCCGATGCGCCGACGCGCACGCGTTGGCAGGAGAGGCCGTCCTTCGTCGTGAAATTTTCCATGCGCGGGGTTTGCGCGAACCCACGGCGGGCGTCCACCGGAAAAAGAAGCGTAGGTGTGTTCCGGATACGGAGCGCCGGAGCGCAGGCGCCCCTTTTTGTAGGGCCCGCGCTTGCGCGTGGCCGCGATGACGGCGAAAGCAAATGAACGGAGATGTCGGATACTCGGCGGCACGAATCCCGGGACCGCGACACGCATGCGTGGCGCTCGGGTGGATTGGCGAGTGGTGCCGATTGCAGGCGAGACGAAGCGCCACGCATGCGTGTCGCGGTCCCGGGTGGCGCATCGGCGTCACCCGGGCGAACGCCCGTCGTCGCGGCCACGCGCAAGCGCGGGCCCTACAAAACTACTCCAGAATCCAGCTCTTCGGCGCCCAGGCGCCGAGCTCGGTGCGGATGACGCCGTTCTCAATCGCGACCGGTGAACCGGCGGGTTCGCCGCGCAGGTTCACGGGGCGCGCGCTGGCGGCCTTGCAGCCCTTCGGCAGCGTGATGGCGAGTGGGCCGGCGACGCCGGATTGTTCCCACACGCGCAGTTCGGTACCGGCGCCGAGGGGGTTCGGGCGGAAGGAGGTCACGAGCGTGCCGGGGCGCGAGACGGTGATGCCGGCTTGCTCCGCGGGCAGCGTGCCGACGGTGCCGGTCACGAGGGCGACTTGCAGCGGGTTGCGCGCTTCGAGCGCGGGCACGCCGAGCGCGGCGCCGGGAGCGGTCGTCTTGTCAAAGGTCCACACGCGGACGCGCGAGCTGCGCGTGCCGGGAGCCCAGTAGCGGAAATTCGTGTTCCACTGGTTGTTGTAGAGGTTCACGAAGACTTCGGGCTTCTTCGGCGTGAAGTCGCGCGAGAACTTCCAGCAACCGGGACGGTCGAGGCTGATCAGCGGGTGGTCGAGCGGGCAGACGGAAACGCCCGCGCCGTCGGGGCCTGTAATGGTCAAACCATTACCGACGGTGTACATGTCGCGGTTCGCGCAGGGCAGGATGTCGGTGGCGGGATTCATCATGCCGAGCGCGCGTCCGACGGCGAAGGTCGGATTCTCCACCTTGAACGGGAGTCGGAACCAGTCGGCTTCGGGCCAGTTGTCCTTCGCCTTGTCCTTGATGGTCAGCTCCAGCTCGACGAAAGGCTGACCGGGCGGCAGGGAGACGCGCAGCTCGGTGGCGGGGAGGTGGTTCGCGGCGTCGCCGGGCATGTTGAGCGAGGCGCTGTTGAAGTCGCCATAGGCCACGGTGCCGCCCTTGGGCGAAGCGGCGCGATACGGGACATCCTTGGGAAGGCCGGGTTTGTACATGTTGGGGTGCAGCCAACTGCCCTTCGTGCCGAAGGAGCCGACGGTGCGGTGCTCCATGTCGGCCTTCACATAAGCTTCGGTCTGCGCGTAGGAGAAGCGTTCGTTCAGGTAGCCCGCGCCGTGATCGGCGGCGTCGAGCCATTCGCGCCCGGTGCGCTTGTCCACGATGGAAGCGAGGCCGCCGCGTTGCGGGTCGAGCGTGACCTTGAAGGTTTCGTTTTCAAGGACGACCGGCTTGTCGGAGTCGGCGGGGTGGCGGGGTTGAGCGATTCCCTCCGGCACGATGACCTTGTAGCCGCATGCGGGGATGTCCTTGACCGGGATTTGCACGGAATCTTCGCCAAGCGCGAGGGTCACCCGGCCCGACCTCGGCCACGGCAACGGGTTGTAGACGACGATGGCGGGAGTCGTCCCGTCGTGTTTCACCGCCCCGGCGAGCGCCTTGATGTTCTCGTCCGTAATGGTTTTCGCGATACGGTCGGCCTTGCGGATGTAGTCGGCCTTGTCGTCCCAGGAGCCTTCGAGGTCGGCGACGACCTTCGGGTTGTTCTTGTCGAAATCCTTGCCGTAGTGCGAGAGGACGGAGGAGCCGCCGAAGGTGTGTTCGCCGTAGAGCAGGATGTTTTCGTAAGCGACGGAGACATCGGCGGCGACCGCCGGAAGCGCGAGGCCCCACTGTTGGAGTTGGGTGCGCTGCGTCTCGGCGGCGGAGATGAGCGGGTGTACGGCGCGCGAGAGTTTGCAGCCGTCCGGGTCGGAGAGGATGCCGTGGATCCAGGTGTCGGGCATCTGCGCCTTCACCACCGGGATTTCCGGGTTTTCCTTGAGGATCGCGGCGGCGAATTCCTCCATCGTGCCCATGCGGAATTTCACGCCGGGCATCTTCTTTTGCGCGTCGGCGAAATACGCCTGCACGGCCTTTTCATTCGGCGGGCCGGAGTTGTCCGGCGTCACGATGATCGCGGGCCAGACCGTGTACGGCCAGTCTTCCGGGGGCAGCAATCCCTGCCCGGTCTGCGGCTCGGGCTCCGCGCCGAGCCAGTCCTTCGGCCACATGGCGGTGCAACTGCCGTAGAGCACCGAGTACATCGTGAGCGTGCGCGAACCGTCCGGGCCTTCCCACCAAAAGAGTCCCGGCGTGCGCACATATTCGGCGGGCCAGTTGCAGCCGATGTGGAGGAACTTCACGCCGCCCTGCGCGAGCACGGTGGACAACGCGTTCGATTGCCCGGGCACATCGGTGACCTTCGCCGCGCCGGGCGCGGGCAGGCCGTACTTGCGCGTGAGCGCCGAGCCGATCGCCAGACCGCGCGCCATCTCCTCGGCCTCGCACGCGTCGGACTCCAGCGTGAACGGCATGGCGTGGACGACGAACTTGCCGTTCTTGAACGCGGCGTCGAGTTTCGCGCGGCGCTCCGGCGTCTGCCCGTCCCAGTCCTCAAGCACCTTCGCCATCACCCAGCTCGGCGCGGTCCACGCGAACTGCCGGTCCTTCGGAAGGCTTTTGCTCTTCTCCATGGTCGCCAGCGCGCGGTCGATCATGTCCGTGCGGTAGTATGGGACGAGATCCTTCACGCGGTGCGTGTAACCGAGGTCGAAGTGCGTTTTGCACACGACGATGACCTCGCGGACATTCGATTTCGCGGGGGCCTTCGCCTGCTCCGACGGAGCGGGAGTCGTGTCGTATTCCTCCGCGCGAGCGGTGGAAACGGCGGTCGAAAACAAGAGGGGCAGGAGCGCGAGGAGGGAGGGGTGGAATTTCATGTCGGGAAAAACGGAGGGTGACGGGGAAAGGGAACGGGGTGAAACGAAAACTTGCGTAAGCAGATTCAGGATACGGCGTGGAAGGACAGGGGCGGCGGTGCCGACGCCGTGGAAGCGAGCTTCCGCTCGCTTTCAAACCGACGCATCCTCCTGGCGATTCGGATTCGATTCGAACCGGAGGCGTCGGCCTGAAAGCGGCGAGGGCGCCGCTTCTACGAAAATGCGGACGAGGGCGTCCGCGCTCCGGCGAACTACTCCAGCACCCAGCTCTTCGGCGCCCAGGCGCCGAGCTCGGTGCGGATGACGCCGTCGGTGACGGCGACCGGCGCGCCGGCCTTTTCGCCGCGCAGGTTCACCGGGGTGGCCTTGGAGAATTTGCATCCCTTCGGCAGCGTGATCGTGAGCGGGCCGCTTTCGCCGCCCTGTTCCCACACGCGCAACACGACGCCCGCGCCGTCCGGGTTCGGACAGAAGGCGGTCACGCGCACGCCCTTGCGCGAGAGCGCGAGGCCGGAGCGGGAGACGGGCGACGCGCCGGCCTTGCCGTTCGCGAATCCGGCGACGGGCGGCTGACGCAGTTCCCAGCTCGGGGTGAAATTCGCCCGCTCCTCGTTCGCTCCGGCGGCCACGGGCCAGAGGCGCAGCGAGGCCGACCAGGAACCCTCGACCCACAGCGGGTAATTCGTGGTCCACATGTTGTTGTAGAGGTTCACGAACACCTCCGGATTCGTCGGCACATAGGCGGGCTCGTAGAGCCAGAGGCCGGGCTTGCCGAGGCTCCACAGCGGGAGGTCGGCGGAGGCGACGCCGACACCGGCGCCGTTCGCGCCGGAGCGCACGGTCACGCCGCGATCCACGGTGAAGAGGTTGCGCGAGGCGCCGAAGGAAATGTCCTTCGCCGGGTCGATGGTGCCGCCGACGCGACCGATGCGGAAGGAAGGGTTGTCCACCTTGAACGGCAGGCAGAGCCAGCCGCCTTCGGGAATCGGGTCCGGCGTCTTTTGCGTCACGCGCCAACCGATGTCCACGCAGCCTTCGTTCTTCGGGAAACTGAAGGTGAGTTCGAAGGATTTCGCGAGACCGAGCGTGTCGGTCGGGCGCAGCGTGACGGTGTCGGCCACGGCGGAGGATGTGGCGGTGGCGACCCAGCCCTTCGGCGTCATCGCGGCGTACGGCGAGTCCTTCGGGCCGGGCATGCCGGACTTGCCGAAGTCGCCGTACACCCAACCGCCGGCCTCGGGGCGGCCGTAGTCGCGGACGAACTTGTTCACCTGGTCGATGGTGAAACGCTCATGCAGGAACTGCCCGAGGGCGTGTCCGCCCGGAGTGACGAGTTCGCGGCCGGTGGCTTTGTCCACGAGCGAGGCGACGCCGCCTTTTTCGAGGTCGAAGCGCGCGGTGAAGCGGGCGGTTTTGAGGACACCGTTCGCGTAGGACGCGCGGATGGCGACTGACTGCGCGCCGGATTGGAGCGCGAAGGTCTTGTATCCACCGGCCGGTAACGCCTTCGCCGCGATGCGCAGCGTGTCGCGGGAGATGTCGAAGCCGACGGGCTTGCCGGTCGCGAGGTCGATGACGGAAGAGACACCGAGGTCGGTGTCGAGTTTGACGGCGACATCGGCGTCGCGCTCCCACGGGAGCGGGTTGAACACGACGACGCGCGGGCCGTCGCACTTCACGGCGGCGGCGAGCGCCTTCACGCGCGGTTCCAGCCCCTCGACGGCGTCGGCCATGGCCTTGCGGCCGTAGTTCATGTGGTACTCGTAGGTGGCGTCGAATTTCTTGTATTCACCGGCTTCATACTTCTTCTTCCACTTTTCGCCGTACTGGCCGCGGAAGAAACCGCCGCTGAGGCCCCAGGTGTGCTCGGCGTAGAAGCCGCCGTTCCTGTATCCGTCTTCCAACAACGGCGAGACGGACTCCGGCGCGATGCCACAGGCGCGCATCGTGGTGTCGAGTTCGCCGAGCGTCTGGAGCATCGGCGCAGCGCGGCGGTGGACGCCGGTGGGCTCGGGCGTGGACATCTGGCCGTGACACCAGGTGTCGGGCATGTCGGCGCGGATGACCGGGAGTTTCGGATCCGCCTTTTCCTCGGCGAGAATGGCGTCGGCGAAGTCGCTCGGGCGGCCGAAGCGGATCTTCACTCCGGGAAGTTGTTTGCGGCCTTCGGCGAGGATGCGCTCCACATCGCCGGGCGAGGGCGGGCCGGCGTTGTCGCCGCGCACGAAGAAGGCCAGCCAGGTCTTATGCCTCCACTTCGCGGGCGGAAGGATGCTGTCCCATCCGTAGCGGTCCGAGTAGCCGAGGAGCACGCGCGAGCCGTCGGCGCCTTCCCACCAGGAAAGCGTCGGGATCTTGTTCAACTCGGAGTGCGGCTTGCTGCCGTCGTTCGCGCCGATGTGGAGGAATTCCACGCCGGAGTGCTTCAGGAGCGTGGGCAGCACCCAGGCCTGCTCGGGCATATCGGTCTGCTTGGCCTCCCTTGGGAGCGGCACGCCGAAGCGCTTCGAGAGGCGCGTGGCGTAGCCGAGGCCGCGCACGAGTTCCTCGAGGTCGGCGGCGTCGGATTCGAAGGTGAACGGGATGGCGTGCCACATCAGGCGGTTGTCGCGCACGGCCTGTTCCAGTTTCGCGCGACGCTCCGGCTGCTGATCCTTGTCGAGCACGGTCTCCATCGCCCAGGCCGGGAGCATCCAGCGGAAACGGTCGTCCGCGGGCTTGTCCTTCGTCTTTTCGAACATGGACAGGATGGCGTCCATGTCGTGGGCGCGGTACTTCGCGATCACTTCGGGCACCGGGTGCGTGTAGCCGATGTCGAGGTGGCACTTCCAAGTGACGACCACTTCCTCAAGGTCCGGCCATTCCTTGAAGGCTTCGAGGTTCGCGTCGAAACTCTTGCTCAAGCCCGCGCCCTTCACGGTGACGCCGACCTTGCCGGCGGAGTTGCGCCGCGCGCCTTTGCCGGCCGGGAAATTCGCGAGCACCGAGGCGCGCCCCTTCGCATCGGCCGGGAAACGCGTCGTCTCCGTCGCGCCTTCGTAGGACACGGAGACTTCCAACGCACCCGTCACCGGCGCGCCGCCGAGACTCACCTCGATCTGGCGCATCCACGCGCCCGAGGCGTCGCTGGCGAAGGGAAACCCGGTCGCCTTCAGCGCGTCGGCGACGGGAGCCGCGACGGACGCGATCGCCGGCGACGCAGCAGGCGCATCGGCAAACGCGAACGGGGAACACGACGCCAGGGCGGCGAATGTAAGCAAAGTCTTGATACGCATGGGGAGAACTTGGCGGGAACGGAAACCGGAAGGGGGGATGGATTCGAAACCGGGCTCGGCGGACGCGACCCCGGGATTCCGACAACCCGTGACAGGAGGAACCTCCGGCGGTTCCCGTCAAACTCGCTTTCGGCGACGAACTCCGCCGGCCGGTCACTCGATCGCGGCCTTCTCCACGAACATGATTTCGCACGCGCCGCCCTCGGTATCGAGGCGCGAGGTCGAGCTGCGCCATGGGGCGCCGCCACCCGGCGGCTCGCACGAGACCAGCCAGCCTTCGAGCTTCACGATGTCGCCCCGGATGGCGCGCAACACCGTGTCGCGCACCGCGTCGTCCGCCGGAATGATGTGCGTGTTCGCCGAACACAGCTCGATCTCCGCGTCCGAAATCACCGCGTCCGAATAGGAAAAATTATACCAACGCCCACGCTGCGAGACGGAGAGTTTGTCGAGCACGCGACTGTCCGACATGGGGCCCCAGCCGAGCGCGAGATCCACCGGCGAGAGTTTCGCCGTCGCGTCGTAGCGATAACGACACGACGAGAGCACGCGCGCCCGCACCGAGTAGCTCGCGAGCGGACTCAACGACCACCCGGCGGCGCGCCACTTCGGCTTCGGATTCGCCTCGATACGCCCCTGCTTCGGATCCCACTTGCACAGCACACCCGGCGGCCTCGACCGCTCCGGCTCATGAAACACGAGCCACCACGCGCCGTAAAGGACGGCGAAAACAATCGCCCAAAAACGCAGGCGGCTGAAGGGGGTTTCCATCCCTCGCTCCTCTTGGCGCGAAAAGATGCGGGCGCAAGCCGCAGGCCCGGAGTTTTTTCGCGCCAAGCCAACGGCTTCCGCCTCCCCGCGCTTTCACGATCAAAGACTTGGATGCGCGTCATACCCCGGGGGATTTCCGTCTTTGCCAATCGCCCCGGCGACGCCAGCGTGCCCGGAACTTTTCCACACCTTTCCCATGAGCGAACTTCCCGCCGCCGGCACCACTCCCGCCTCCCCGCTTCCCTCCCCCGCTCCCGCCGCTCCGGCCGCCACCGGCGAGGTGAACGCCGAGCATGTCCTGCGCGTCGCCAAGGAGATCAACCTCCCCGTCGCCCGCGTCGCCGCCGTCGCGAAACTCTTCGCCGAGGGCGCCACCGTGCCCTTCATCGCCCGCTACCGCAAGGAGGCCACCGGCGAAATGGACGAGGTGCAGATCACCGCCGTGCGCGACCGCATGGAGCAACTCAAGGAACTCGACGCACGCCGCGCCGCCATCCTCAAAAGCCTTGAGGAGAACAAACACCTCACGCCGGAACTGAAGAAAAAGGTCGAGGCCGCCGAGACCGTCACCGCGCTCGAAGACTTGTACCTGCCCTTCCGCCCGAAGCGCCGCACGCGCGCCACCATCGCCGTCGAGAAGGGCCTCGCGCCGCTCGCCGACTACATCCTCGCGAACCAGGACGCCGACCCGGCCGCCGAGGCGGAGAAATTCGTCACCGCCGCCGACGCCCCCGAGGATAAGCGGATTTTGGATACGAAGGCCGCGCTCGCCGGCGCGCGCGACATCATCGCGGAAAAAATCTCCGACGACGCCGGATGCCGCGCCGAGTGCCGCGCGCACTACATGAAGGAGGGTCTCATCAGCTCCGAAGTCGTGAAGGGCAAGGAGGAGGAAGGCGCGAAATTCCGCGACTACTTCGAGTGGAAGGAACCGCTCGCGAAGGCGCCCTCGCACCGCGTGCTCGCCATGCGTCGCGGCGAGAAAGAGGGCTTCCTCTTCATGCGCATCACCGCGCCCGAGGAACAGGCCGTCGCCATCCTCGACCGCGCGTATGTCACCGGACGCGGCCCCGCCGCCGCACAGGTCGCGGAAGCCGCGCGCGACTCGTGGAAACGCCTCCTCGGCCCCTCGCTCGAAACCGAGGCGCGCCTCGCCTCGAAGAAGAAGGCCGACGAGGAAGGCATCCGCGTCTTCGGCTCCAACATCGTCGAGATCCTCATGGCCCCGGCGCTCGGCCAGAAGCGCGTGCTCGCGCTCGACCCCGGCTTCCGCACCGGCTGCAAACTCGTGATCCTCGACGCGCAGGGCAAACTCCTGCACGACGAAGTCATCCACCCCACCGCCGGCAGCGAAGGGCAAAAGATGCAGGCCGGCGAAACCGTCCGCCGCCTCTGCGCGCAGCACAAGATCGAGGCCGTCGCCATCGGCAACGGCACCGCCTCGCGCGAATCCGAGAGCTTCGTCCGCTCGCTCGGATTGCCCGCGTCCATCGTCATCGTGATGGTGAACGAATCCGGCGCCTCCATCTACTCCGCCTCCGAAGTCGCCCGCGAGGAGTTCCCCGACAAGGACATCACCGTGCGCGGCGCCGTATCCATCGGACGGAGACTGATGGACCCGCTCGCCGAACTCGTGAAGCTCGACCCGAAGTCCATCGGCGTCGGCCAGTACCAGCACGATGTCGATCAAAACGCCCTCAAGAAGTCCCTCGACGATGTCGTCGTCTCCTGCGTGAACAAGGTCGGCGTCGAGCTCAACACCGCCTCGAAACAACTCCTCACGCAGGTCTCCGGACTGAACTCCACGCTCGCCGGGCGCATCGTCGCGCACCGCAACGAGAAGGGCGCATTCACCACGCGCGACGAACTCCGCAAGGTCACCGGCTTCGGCCCGAAGACCTTCGAGCAGGCCGCCGGCTTCCTCCGCATCCGCGGCGGCGCGCACCCGCTCGACGCCTCCTCCGTCCACCCGGAGCGCTACGCCCTCGTCGAGAAGATGGCCGCCGACATCGGCGTCGATGTCGCCACGCTCCTGCGCGACGGCTCCGCCCGCGCGAAGATCCAACTCGGTAATTATGTTTCGGATACCGTCGGCCTCCCCACCCTGCGCGACATCGTGAAGGAGCTCGCCCAGCCCGGCCGCGACCCGCGCGAACAGTTCGAAGCCTTCGCCTTCGCCGACGGCGTGAACGACATGAAGGACCTGAAGGAAGGCATGCGCCTCCCCGGCATCGTCACCAATGTCACCGCCTTCGGCGCCTTCGTGGACATCGGCGTGCACCAGGACGGCCTCGTGCATGTCTCGCAACTCTCCGACAAGTTCGTCGAGAACGCCTCCGAAGTCGTGAAGCCGGGACAGAAGGTTTCCGTCGTCGTCGTCGAGGTGGACCTCGCGCGCAAACGCATCGCGCTCACGATGAAAACCAACTCGGAAAAATCCGCGCGCGGCGTGCGCGACCAAGGCACCGGCTACGCCGCGCCGGCGAACAACCGCTTCGGCAAACCCGCCGCCAACCAACCCCCGCCCCGCCTCACCTCCGGCGGCTCCTTCGGCAACAATCCCTTCGGCAATTCCCTCGGCTCGCTCGGCGACAAATTCGGGAAGAAGTGAACCAGAAATGCGCGGGCGGCCCGCCCGCACCGGCGTGGCACGGCCATCTTGGCCGTGAGCGATGCCACTCCCACACAGGCCGTCCGGTTTCCGCCGGGCGGCCTTTTCATTTCAACCACACGCGGAAAAACGCCTCGCCGATAAACATCCGCTCACCATACACCGAGGGACTGATTTTCCATCCCCATGCCCGCCGCCGACCCGCTCAACGAATTTGTGACATGGACTCGCCAGCTGAAGGGCGATGAAAAAGGCGAGTCGCAGACATTCCTGAATCATCTCTTCCGTGCGTTCGGACACACCGACCTGCACAGCTCCGGCATCGAGTTGGAGAAACGCCTCAAGTTCAAGACTGGCGGCACCAAGTTTGCCGACCTCGTGTGGCCGGGCCGCGTATTGATTGAGATGAAGAAGCGCGGCGAAAAACTCGACCGCCACTACCGACAGGCCTTCGACTACTGGATGTACCTCACGCCCACGCGTCCGCGTTGGGTCATCCTCTGCAACTTCGACGAGTTCTGGGTCTACGACTTCAACCGGCAAGTGGACGAGCCGATGGAAAAAATTCCCGTCGTCGACCTCGCGCGTCGCGCCGCCGCACTCGCCTTTCTCAAGCCTGTCGAGGAGACGCCGGTCTTCGGAGTGAACCGCATCCATGTCACGCAGGAAGCCGCCGATGCCGTGGCCGCCGCGTTCAACTCCATGGTCAAGCGCGGCATCCCGCAACCGCAGGCCCAGCGATTCATCCTCCAGAGTGTCGTCGCAAAATTCTCCGAAGACCTTGGCCTCCTCCCGAAGGCCTTCTTCACCCGCATCCTCGCCGAGGCGCTTGAATCCAAGGATCCCACCGGCACCGCTTACACGCTTATCGACGGCCTCTTCCGTCAGATGGACAACCCGAAGCCCGCCCCGGCGGGTCGTTTCAAGGACATCCGCTACTTCAACGGCGGGCTCTTCGCCACCGTCGAGCCGGTCGCCATGACCCGCGACGAGATCGCGAAACTCTACGCCGCCGCCGAACAGGATTGGACCAAGGTCAATCCCGCCATCTTCGGCGCCATCTTCCAACACAGCATGGGCAAAGAGGAACGACACGCCTTCGGCGCCCATTACACGGGCGAAGCCGACATCCTCAAAGTCGTCAACCCCACCATCGTACGGCCATGGCGTGAGCGTATCGAGAAAGCCACGACAGCGAAGGAACTCATCGCCCTGCACAAGGAACTGCAAAAGTTCCGCGTGCTCGATCCCGCCTGCGGCTCCGGCAACTTCCTCTATGTCGCCTTCCGCGAACTGAAACGCCTCGAAACCGATTTGCTTCTCCGCCTGCGCGCCAAGAAGGGCAAGCACCGCTCCGCCGGCTTCCTCTCGCCCAAACAATTCCACGGTTTCGATGTCGTCGAGTTCGCCGTCGAACTCGCCAAAGTCACACTCCTTCTGGCCAAGGAACTCGCCCTTGAAGAGGCCCGCGTCGCCCTCTCCATCGACTCCGATGACGACGAACTGGAACTCGATGCCGCCCTCCCGCTCGACAACCTCAACGACAACATCCGCCTCGCCGACGCACTCTTCACGCCCTGGCCCGCCGTCGATGCCATCATCGGCAATCCGCCCTTCCAGTCGAAAAACAAGATGCAGAAGGAGTACGGCCCGGAATACATCCAGAAACTCCGTGCCGCGTATCCGAAAATTCCCGGACGCGCCGACTTCTGCGTCTACTTCATCCGCAAAGCGCACGACACGCTTCCGCCCCATGGACGCGCCGGTCTCGTCGGAACCAACACCATCGCTCAGAACGAATCCCGCGAAGGCGCGCTCGACCACATCCTCGCCACCGGCGGCGTAATCACCGACGCCGTCGCCTCCCAGAAGTGGTCAGGGGAAGCCGCCGTGCATGTCGCCATCATCAACTGGACGAAGGACGACGCGCCCGGCCCCATGCACCTCGCCCGCCAAGCCGAGTCCGGCGAATGGTCGTTCACCGAACTTGAACGCATCCCCGCGTCATTGACCTCCGGATGCGATGTCACGGGTGCAAAGTCGCTTCGCGTAAACTCCGCTTCGCCATCCTGCTTCCAAGGGCAAACGCAAGGACACGAGGGCTTCCTCATACCGACCGACGAAGCAACGAAATGGCTGAGGGCGCACCCGGATGATCGTGCCGTGATGCACCCATTTTTGAATGGGCTGACAATGATCGACGCTCTCGGAGGGAAGACTGACACATGGGTAATCGACTTCCTTCAACGAGACATCCTCTCGGCACAGGCGCACTCGGATTTGTTCAAACGACTGGAAAAGACGGACATCTATAAAGATCGCCTCAAGGCTGCTCAAAACGAAGCGGAAAAGAATGCCCCGGTTCTTGCGAAAAACCCGAAGGCTAAAGTGAACCGGCACCACGCCAACTTCCTCGCGAAGTGGTGGCTGCTTTCATACCCAAGAGCAAACCTGATGGAGCACATCTCTTCGATTCGACGCTACATCGTCTGCGTGAGAGTAACCAAGCGTCCGATTTTCGAGTTCGTCGAATCCTCAATCCATCCAAGTGATGCCCTGACTGTATTCCCTCTCGAAGACGACTACACTTTTGGCATCCTTCAATCCACTCTCCATTGGGACTGGTTCAATGCCCGCTGTTCCACGCTTGAAGAACGCCCTCGCTACACCTCGGATACCGTGTTCGACAGCTTCCCTTGGCCGCAGACGCCGGATGCCAGGACTGTCCGCGCCGTGGCCGACGCCGCCAAGGCCCTCCGCGACACCCGTCGCCGGATTATGGATACGCAGAAGTGGTCACTGCGCGACCTCTATCGGGCAGCCGAAAAGCACGGCCGCAACGACCTCACCGACGCCCAAGCCGTGCTCGATCGCGCCGTTGCGACCGCCTACGGCCTCGCACCCAAGGCCAAGCCCGACCACCTCGCCTTCCTCCTCGATCTAAACGCCACCCTCTTCGCGCGCGAGTCCGCCGGCGAAACCATCACCGGTCCCGGCCTCCCACCCGGAACTCCGAAGCCGGAGAGCTTCGTCACCACCGACTGCATCCGACCAGCATGAGCAACGCTCGCAACATCGCCCCCTCGACGCCTTATTAGCTTAAATAAGCCGCTTGGATTTCGCTTGATGGGAGGCATGCATCCTTTTTTGATTGAAACATGAACAACCCCGCCGCTCGACTTCACAGCATATTAACCCAAACAGTTCCATATAGAGGAAATGGAACTGTCGCTTCACCCGTTTGGGCTAAAATCTTAAAGGTTCCCGAAAAGGAGATTGCATTAATTAATTACAAAGTTGCGGAGGTCTTTCTTCTTCCAAATCAAATTCAGGAACAGATTTATCGTTTCGACGGCGAAGATCATGACCTTTTTCTAGAATGGGTGCCTGCTGTTAATAAAGCCATTCAATCCTCGTCACTCAATGGCGGCATGCATGAGTTCGCAAAACACATTACGGATGCAACGCTTGTAAGCCTCAGGCACTGTTCTCACTTGCTGTCAAAAAACACCTTCGAGATTGCTGCGGATGCCAGCAAACTGGATAGTGTTTGGGATGAGTTGAATTCACTGTACGAAGATGTTCGCATAAGTCCTGACATGGATAAACAACTCAAGTATTACATCTTGCGGCATTTGGATCTAATCCGTAATGCAATTCGCGATTATGATATTAAAGGCATCACTCCAATCATTGATTCAATTGATGCAATTGTTGGCTCAGCAACAAGCCAGAAGCCATTGGCCACTGAAATGGTAAAAAGCACATTTGGCCAAAGAATTATGACCGCGATCAATAATGCATCTACAGCCGTGCAATTAATAACTTCACTCCCTCAATTGGCAGAAATGGCAAATGATACCTATGAAATGGTGAAGGATGCCGTTGCAGGAAAGTGAGCGTTAGAGGTTAGAGTTCATCTTTTTTACTGAACCCACGCCGTCACCATCATCTCGAACCGATGAAAATGTTTGCGAAACCCCATGTATGTGATTTTTTGTTCACATGAGCCTCAATTCCAAAATCGAGTGGACGGACGCCACTTGGAACCCCGTGCGAGGCTGCACCAAAATCAGCCCCGGATGTAAGCATTGTTACGCCGAGACGCTCGCCGAGCGATTCCGAGGCGTGAAGGGCCACCCGTTCGAGTTCGGTTTCGACCTCCGATTGGTGCCTGAAAAATTGGGCGACCCTATCCGCTGGTCGTCGCCCAAAAAGGTCTTCGTGAACTCGATGAGCGACCTCTTCCATGAGGATGTGCCGGACGATTACATCGAGCAGGTTTGCCGCGTGATGCTCGCGGCGAACTGGCACACCTACCAAATCCTGACCAAGCGTGCCGACCGCATGAGCGCGTTGCTTCGTGGCAAGTTGCGCAAGGCCGCCGAGGCGTCGCATATCTGGTGGGGCGTAAGCGTGGAAAATCAAAAACATGGACTGCCGCGCATCGACCTCTTGCGGGAAGCCGCCCCGCAGATTGCATTCCTTTCGGTCGAGCCGCTGCTGGAAGACCTCGGGATATTCGACCTTACCGGCATTCATTGGGTGATTGTCGGCGGTGAAAGCGGCCATGGGGCACGCCCCATCAAGGCCGAGTGGGTGCGTTCCATTCGTGAGCAATGCCGTGTATCCAAAGTGCCCTTCTTTTTCAAGCAGTGGGGCGGAGTCCGCAAAGCCGAGGCCGGCCGCGAACTCGACGGACGCACCTATGACGCCTTCCCGGACATCCCTGAAATCGAAGTGCCGGACTCCGGTCAACGCGCCCGCATCCTTCGCCGACTCGTGCCGGCCATTTAAACCTCAACGCCACCGGACATGGCTTTCCACGACGACGCTTTTGACGAAGCGACTCTGACAAAACTGGACATCTTCGACCAGTATTTGAGGGCGTGGTTGCCGGTGTTCGTGGCGAGACCGGATCCGTTTTTCAAAGAGCTGCACATTTTTGATTTCTGCGCCGGCCCGGGGACTGACGGTGAGGGCAATTCGGGAAGTCCCTTGCGCATCATGTCGTGTCTTTGTGAATACGCCGGAGAGGCGAACGGCAGATTCAAAGGATGGGATCGCGTAAAAATCCATGCGCATTTTTTCGATGAGAAGCAGGATTCCATCAGGCGATTGGACGCCAAAGTAAAAGCGTCACATTCCACGCCCTCCGGCATGACGGTGGACATTCGCCGTCTTCCCTTCGGTCAGGCATTCGCCGATCACGAAAAACCATTTCGCGACGAATCGGTGGCGAAGCTACTCATCATCGACCAGTTCGGTGTGAGCATGGTGGATGACGAGATTTTCAAAAAACTCATCACCTTCCCGACCTGCGATTTCCTCTTCTTCATTTCCTCTTCGACGCTACATCGATTCCGGGATCATCCGGCCATCAAACAAAAGATCCGGGAAATCGACGACCCGCATGAAGTGCATCTCGCGGTGACGGACTACTACCGCGACCTGATTCCCAAAGGACGGGAGTATTTCCTGGCTCCGTTCTCCATTCGCAAAGGCAATAATATCTATGGTCTTATCTTTGGCAGCGGACACCCGCGCGCGATGGATAAGTTTCTCCAGGTGGGGTGGGAGGCGGCTCCCTCGAACGGCACCGCCAATTTTGATATCCACCGCTTTCCAGCACATTGGGATCCTAAGCTTAGAATTCCACGTGGACAAGTTGTCGCG
>JADMIO012791326.1_pt1 | contig 54344 bp, 51 predicted proteins | sample 8958161 | NCBI WGS metagenome assembly JADMIO01 (sample SAMN16585339, study PRJNA669376) | soil metagenome | isolation source: Crop rotation soil | place: USA: Cullars Rotation, Alabama | collected 2011
GGCCGCGACTTCAAGTCACGTGAATTCCAAGCTTCGGATCCCACTGTGCTGGAAAGTGGAAAGGTTAAAATCTTCAGAAATAAAGGTTTCAGAGGCAACGCTTTCTTTGATAAGCCATTCGCCACCTTGTATTGATGTAAGCGATGTTGTTTCCATAAAAAACCATTTTAATTGATCAATCGTTTTAAAAGTCTCTACGGAAGTTCTTAATAAGGGGATTTATTTTAAATTCTCATAAACAATTTGCAATACTTCTTTAGCTATTTCAATCTGTTGTTGTTTAACATTCTTTAATGCTTCGCCTAATGTTGAAGCTGCAATAGCCATAGTCTTTTCCTGCAATTGCTGTGCCTCTTTGGTAAGAAAGATCTTATTAATGCGTCGATCGTTTTTTGATAGTGTACGTTTAACCAGTTTTTGCTTTTCTAAATTGTCAACCAACCTTGTAATACTCGGCTTATCTCTAAACGTACAGTCGCACAGTTGTTGTTGACTAAGTCCATCTTCTCTCCACAAATGATATAACACACTCCATTGTTCAATGGTTATGTCAATACCAGATTGTTTGAAATTTTTTTGTAACCTCCTGGCAACAGCCGTAGTGGCTTTGCCTGTCATGAAGGCGTACAATTCTCCGTTCGAAAAATAGTTGTTTGGCATATAGTTGTATAAGCAACTAATCAAATATAGACTAATTCTATTCATTTTTAAAACAATACTTAATATTTTTTTCAGCTGTTGATTTTTAATGCAACACCCTTGTGTCACTCGCTTGTACCGCATACCTTTGAGCAACAATGTTAGCAGTTATTATATTTGTTACTGTTTTATTTTTTATCGGGTATGCCATACTGATAGGTTATTATTATAAAGGCTGGAAACAAGCCAAGGAAGTAAGAATTTCTGATACAGAATTTCGCACATCAATCTCCGTTATCATTCCTGCCCGAAACGAAGAAAAAAATATTGCAGCATGTCTTCATTCTGTTTTAAGACAAAATTACCCGGCAGATTTATTAGAAGTAATTGTGGTTGATGATTTTTCCGATGACAGTACTGCAGCAATAGTTCGTTCATTTAACAATGTAAAACTTATATCATTAAAAGATTTTGCAGGAAGTGAAAAATTAAATTCTTATAAAAAGAAAGCAATTGAAACTGCCATTGCACAAGCTAACGGGGATCTAATTGTAACTACTGATGCTGATTGTATTGTTTCTAAAAACTGGCTTTCAGCTATTGTATCCTTTTACCAGCAAAACAATCTTGCTTTTATTGCGGGGCCAGTCTCTTATCTTAATTCATCTAAAATAAAGTTTATTGAAATTTTTGAATCGCTCGACTTTATGTCAATGCAGGGAATTACAGCAGCATCAGTAAATCAAAAATTTCATAGCATGTGCAACGGAGCTAATCTGGCATACGAGAAAAAAGTATTCAACGAAGTAGGTGGCTTTAGAGGAATTGATACTATTGCCAGCGGAGATGACATGCTCTTGATGCACAAAATCTATAAACGTTACCCTCATAGAGTAGGATACTTAAAATCAAAAGATGCTATTGTTGAAACACAACCCATGAGTACGTTAACAGCTTTCTTTAATCAACGCATACGCTGGGCAAGCAAAGCTGACAAGTATGATGATAAAAGAATATTTTGGGTATTATTCTTTGTATATCTATTTAATTGTTGGTTTATAGCATTGCTTGTACTTTCAATTTTTAATTTTCAATTTTTAATTCTATTGGGCGGAGCCTTAATTGCAAAAACTGTTGTTGAGTTGCTATTAATGGTTCCGGTAGCAAAATTTTTCTCACGCCAACATTTATTGCAGTGGTTTCTGTTCGCACAGCCGTTTCATATTCTATATATAATCATTGCGGGCTGGCTTGGTAAATTCGGCAGCTATAAATGGAAAGACAGAAAAGTTAAATAATTTATAGATCAAAATTGTGAAATGCAATTATATTAAGCTGCCCTCTTGAAGTATTTTCCTGCATCTGTGTCATAGCACCCGCTTCCATTCTAAATTTATTACTGAATACATAACCCAAACCACCGTACAAACGGTTCCTGTCAAACACAGGTTTGTCAGCATTTAAAAAAACCTCGTTATAAGCTGAAAAATAAGCAGCCCCTTTTTCCATTTTATTTTTATTAATAGGAATATTAGCAGACAAAAAATAACGGAAGCGCACCCGAAATCTATCTTTCAAAAAACGTTCTTCAATGCGATAACGATGTGATAAGTTTACCCGATTTAGTCTTTGCTTTAGTAGCACCTGTTGGTATAATCTATGTTCAGTTGTGTTAGTTATTTTTCCGGCAGCATCATATACTCGACCCGAAACAAATGCATAACCTTGTGCAATAGTTGCATCAGGAGTAATATTATACATTGCAGCCGTACGAAGTAATAGCTGTTCCCTGTCGTCAATAATATTATAGCTGCGGTATTGAGCCTCTGTCCAAATACTCCATTTATCATTTATTTTTCCGTTACCAAAATAAATAAGCCAATTGCCAAATTTTGATTGCTGTGCAATTGCGTTTGTACCTGCAAGAAGTAATAACGCCAGTAATGTTTTTCTCATGATCTTTTATTGATTTGCAAAATTGCTGCAAAGATTCGTTTAAATTCGTTAAAACTTATCACTGATTGTTGTATGTCTCAATCGATTTTATTATTTCCCGGTTTATGGAAGCGTCTTAAAAAAAACAAAGGCGCTTTGTTTGGGTTAATAATAATTTTTATTGCAATATTAGTTGCCATATTTGGGTATTATATTGTTTCGGATTCTTCTCCCTATGCAGATCTACAAACAGTGGAGATACAGGCTAAAAAACCAGGCTATCAGCAACTTTTTTTAAAAATTTATGACAATAAAAATGTTCAAACTAATTGGTTTGAATATTTATCATCAGGCAAACAAAATCAATATAGACTTATTCCAATAAGATCTTATAATATTATAGATGATGTAGTGACAATAAGTAAATATGTTGATGAAGATACTGCCGTATTACAATCATATTCGATCAATCAACTTACCAATAATCATCCTGAAAAATTAAAAGAAGAGAATATTATCATTAAAAAATATTGGTTAGGTACTGATAAGTTTGGGCGTGATATTTTAAGTAGATTAATGATCGGAACAAGAATAAGTTTAGCAGTTGGATTAATTGCCGTATTAATTTCGTTAACCATTGGCATTACTTTAGGTGCCCTGGCAGGTTACTACCGTGGATGGATAGACGAAATTATAATGTGGCTGGTAAATGTAACCTGGAGTATCCCTACTTTATTATTTGTTTTTGCTATTACACTAGCGTTGGGCAAAGGTTTTTGGCAAATATTTATTGCAGTAGGATTAACCATGTGGGTAAGCGTAGCACGACTGGTACGAGGACAAGTAATTGCGATCAAAGAGTTAGAATATATACAGGCAGCAAAAGTTTTAGGATTAAATGATCTTAGAATTATTGCAAAACATATCCTGCCCAATATATTGGGTCCGGTTATGGTTATTGCCGCCGGTAATTTTGCAACAGCTATTATTATTGAAGCAGGCTTAAGCTTTCTAGGTATCGGTGTTCAGCCGCCCCAACCCAGTTGGGGATTGATGATTAAAGAGAATTACAATTTTATTATTACGCACAATCCTCTATTGGCGCTTATTCCGGGCTTTGCAATTATGCTATTGGTATTAGCCTTTAATTTATTAGGCAATGGATTAAGAGATGCGTTGGATGTGAGGGAGTAAAACCGGCTGGTATTTGATCTGCTATTCTTCTTTTGGTGCTACTTGTACATTGCGATAAAAGCTTTCTTCTAAAGAAATAAAAGTTTCTGTACGTTCAATACCTTTTATTTTTTGCAAGGCATCATGCAATACATAACGAAGCTGTGTAATATCCTTGCAAACAATTTCAATAAACATGCTGTAGTTACCGGTTATATAATTCAGGCGTACAATTTCGGGAATGCTTTGCAGATCTTTTGCAACGGAATCGTACAACGAACTTTTTTCCAGGTATATTCCTACAAATGCTGTAATATCATACCCCAGCTGTTTGATATCTACATTGAGTTTTGTACCTTTAACTATGCCAAACTCCTGGAGTTTTTTGATGCGTACGTGAATAGTACCTCCGCTGACAAACAACTTCTTCCCTAGGTCAGCATAGGATATTTCAGCAGTCTCCATCATTTCGTGAATGATTTGCAAGTCTAGTTTGTCGAGATTTAATTTTGATGCCATTTTATAAAGACAATTTCGTTGTGATTCAACAATAAAGCTAATTTATTAAATAATTTCTATATTTACAAATTTTTCTTTAAAATATTTTTAATATACAGGCGGTTTTATATAATTTTGTCTTATCAAAGTTCTTATTACATCTGCTGATGTAGAAAATTGTGGGGTGATGAAATTTTTGGCAGACATGCCCTCTTGTCTCGGGGGTGAAGATCACGGGATAAACTTAGTGTAGAGCCGACCGTCAGGCCGACCAGGATTGACCACTAAATCTTTGCACTACAGCTAACTGCTTCGTGGAGGTTCGACCCCTCCCCCTACAGCGAATTAAAAGCCTTTGTAGTAATGCAAAGGCTTTTTTTATTGAAATCTTAATCTTGGAAATATCAGAGATAGAGTCGTAGTCGCAAATTATCTGGACTTGATATGCTTGGTTTTAATAGTATTCTTTTTAGGATATGTTGTTTTTGCATCAGGTATAGTAAGTCCACCTAAAAGTGCCTGAACACTTTCATTTAATATCTGGTATTTGTTGGCAACAAATATATCCATCTTATCAGCAGGCAAGCGAAGATCATAATTACCGATTGAAGAGATCATACTGGTAAATCCAGGATTATAACGATTGAATGTGCTTATATCCATCGAAATATTTTTAGCAATTATTACAGCATTATACTTTCCGGAAATATTCATCGTTTGAACATCATCTTTTTCACCGGAAGTTAAAGAAGGCTGCTTGTCATAAGGATTTACTCCAACTGCATTATAGCTCGTTCTTGTAACATTACTTCCGCTATCAAAAACAAAAGCACTATCACTATTTGAATTGGTAGTAACACCGCCACATCCTTCCATAATATAATGTGTAGCAATAAAACGTTTTACATAAGTCCTCGATTCTTCAGGCAAATAAAATTGCAGGTTCCAGAAATTATTACTGCCGCATTTTTTAATTGCGCCTGAAACCCTTGCTGCGCCACCATTATAAGCGGCCATTACTAACAACCAATCATGAAACTGCCCGTACAACGACAATAAATATCTTGCTGCAGCATTGGTACTTTTATAATAATCTGTTCTTTCATCAACATAATTATTAATAGTTAAGCCTAATTGCCTTGCAGTACCGGGCATTAATTGCCAGGGACCGCAAGCACCTGCACTAGAAATAGCTTGTGTTTGTAAATTCGACTCAATTACTGCAACGTATTTCAGCTCATGTGGCAAGCCATATTGTTGTAAAATATTTTCAATCAACGTAAAGTAAGGCTGTCCCCACCCTTTCATTTTTTGTAAATAATTTCCATGTGATCTCATGTAATCCTGAATAAAATTTTCGGCATTGGGATTTACCTGTGATGTGTAAGGAATACTCGAATTATAATTATAGTTGGAGAATAAATTCTTAAACCCGTATTTAGTAACCTGGCTAAAGTATTGCACCTTATCTTTCTTAGGTGCTTGGGATGATTTAACCACTTCTTTGATAAGTGCATTCTCTTTTACCGAATCTTCAACAACAGTATCCGTTTGAACAAAAGTTACTGACTGAGAAAAGCTTTTTTCAGTAAGCACAAAAAATAATAATGCAAAAAATAATATGAATGCTCTTTTACTCATTTACTGCAAGATGCTGATAGCTTTTATATTGTTGCATCAGCAGCTTAGAAAATGCCAGCAAAGTTTCCTCATCCTGCTTGTTGGTAATAACCTGCAAGCCAAAAGGCATACCGTTGCTATGTTTGTAAAGTGGCACCGATATTGCCGGCACCCCGGTAAGATTAGCAAAAACCGTATAAATATCTGCCAGGTACATCGCAATCGGGTCATCTGTTTTTTCACCAATTTTAAAAGCAGTGGTAGGCGATGTTGGTAAAACGATCGCATCATACTCTTTAAAAATAGTTACAATTTTATCTGTTAGTAGTCGACGTACTTTTTGTGCCTTACTGTAATACGCATCATAATAACCGGCACTTAAAACAAATGTGCCCAATAGAATTCTTTTTTGTACTTCTTTACCAAAACCTTCGCTGCGTGTACGTTTATAAAATTCAACCAGGTCAGCAACAGGTTCTTTTGTTCTGTGTCCGTAACGCACACCATCAAACCGGCTAAGGTTACTACTTGCTTCTGCAGTAGTCAATACATAATAAGCAGGCACCACATAATCCAACAGATCAAATTCAACTGCTTCAACCGTATGTCCCTCTGATTTTAGTTGTTGTAATGTTTCATTAATAGCTATACTTATTTCTGTATCTAAAGAAGCATGTTCAACCGCTTCTTTAAAATAAGCAATGCGATATTTTTTTTCTTCTTTTACTATCGAAGAAAGATTTAAAGAAGATTGTTGAATAGCCGTACTATCAAAATCATCTGCCCCTGCAATAACTTCTAACGTTAGTTGAACATCATCCACATTATTTCCAAAAATTCCAATCTGATCAAACGATGATGCATAAGCGATTAACCCATACCGTGATATCCTTCCATAAGTTGGCTTAATACCAACAATACCGCAAAAATCTGCAGGCTGCCTTACAGAACCTCCCGTATCACTTCCCAAACTCACCATACACATACCTGCCTGCACCGCTACTGCGCTTCCACCTGAAGACCCGCCCGGAACCTTAGTTGTATCAAAAGCATTTAATGTTGCTCCATACGATGAATTTTCGTTAGAACTACCCATTGCAAATTCATCACAGTTACATGAACCAATTATGATGGCATCTTCATCCAATAATTTTTGAACAGCCGTAGCATTATAAATAGACTTAAATCCTTTTAAAATATTTGAAGCCGCTGTTACTTCATGATCTTTATGACAGATGACATCTTTAATGGCAATAATAACCCCATGTAGCTTTTTTAGCGAATCACCTTGTTTGCGTTTTTCATCTAATACCACAGCTTGTTGCAATGCTTCTTCTTTATACACATTTACAAAAGCATTCAGGTTTTTATGCTTTTCTATTTGCTGTAAATAATGCGAGACTACAGCTACGCAATTTGTACTGCCGCTTAAAAGTTGTTGCTGGTATTCTTGTATGGAGCTAAACAAAAACTATCTATTTAAGAAGATGATAAAATAAAATTGGCTGAAACCTTAATCTGAATTATTACTCACATAATTATTCAAATCAAAAAAGTTTCAGCCAAATTAAAAAAGAAAATTTATTTAGCAGGTTGCTGCTGATTTTGTTGCAATTGTTGAACTTGTTTTCTTAGTTCGTTTAATTCCTGGTCTTTGTCTTTTTCTTTCACACTGTTTTCAATTTCAGACTTTACATTGTCTTTCGCATCGTTAAACTCACGGATACCTTTACCCAGTCCTTTCATTAGTTCAGGAATTTTTCTTCCTCCAAATAACAATAACACTACAAATGCTATCAACAATAAGTGTTCTGGAGCAAATAAAGATAAGATAACGAATGTTTTACTGATTAGTAGCATAACATAAATTTTAAAGCACAAAGTTAACCCTAAAAAAAGAGGAAATCATAACTTTTTTACGATTTCCCCTTTCAATAAATTTAGGACAAGTGATATTCAAATAAACTGATTATCTGATATAACGACCACATTTAGCTTTTCCACTAGCAGCTTCATATGGTGTAATTCCCCTTGAACAAGATGCAAACGCAAGAGCTAATCCTGCAACTACTGCAAATAAAATAACCTTTCTCATGATTTAATTTTTTTGAGTTAAAAAAATAAGCAACAAATCGTCACTTTAGGGGAAAGGTCTTATCGAGAGGAATTGGAATGATTGTTATAATACGCCCTTAGCCAACAATCGTTCCAAAATTTAGATTTAGGGTAGGACTACAATACTAAATAAGGGAAAATAATTGATTTTCAATGGAAAATCTTCTTCCCAAAAAAATGTTAAGAAGTAGTAGCCATTCTTTTTTCCTGTATACGAGCGCTTTTACCGCTTCTTTCACGCAGATAAAATAATTTAGCACGACGCACTTTACCAACTTTATTTAATATAATGCTATCAATATTAGGAGAATAAATAGGAAATAAACGTTCAACGCCTACTCCATCGCTGATTTTACGAACAGTAAAGGTGGCCGTAGCACCAACTCCCTGACGCTTAATAACATCGCCTTTAAAGCTTTGGATACGTTCTTTATTACCTTCAACAATTTTGTAATTAACGGTAATATTGTCGCCTGCTTTAAAAGCCGGAGTTTGTTTTTTCGTTGTCAATTGCTCATGTACAAATGCTACAGCGTTCATAACTTAAAATTTTAAGGAGTGCAAAGGTAAAGAACTCCCGCTAATTTTCAAAACTAAATAAAACATTAAAAAAATGAACTTTATTCGAGGAAATGGCTGGGATGTTCCTGCTCTCAAATAACATATTATGAAAAAAATCATTTATTTCTTCTTACTCTTCTCGTCTTCCCAATCCAAAGCTGCTATAGTCGATACTGTTTCTATATATAGCGCTGCGATGAAGAAAACTTTTAAATGCGTTGTTATTAAGCCAAGTTCATACAAAATTAAAAAAACTTCTTTCCCGGTTGTTTACCTCTTACACGGTTATAGCGGCAATTATTCGAATTGGATAAAAAAGGTACCGGAGCTTAAAAAAGAGTCCGACGATTATCAATTGATATTAGTTTGTCCCGATGGCGGTTTTAGTAGTTGGTATTTTGATAGTCCAATTGATTCAATGATGCGATATGAAACCTATATTTCCAAAGAAGTAGTTAAATATATAGATATTCATTACCGAACTATTAAAAACAAACATGCAAGAGCAATAGCAGGCTTAAGCATGGGTGGACATGGTGCTTTATTTTTGAGCATTCGACATCCTGAATTATTTGGAGCATGTGGAAGTATGAGCGGCGGCGTTGATCTGCTTTTTAATTACAACAGGTTTGATATTAAAAATAGATTGGGTGATTCCATCACTAATAGAACTAACTGGAACGAATACTCGGTAAACAATTTGGTAGAGAAAATTAAACCTCAGGATTCTTTGTCAATTATTATTGATTGTGGCACCGCCGATTTTATGTATTCTATCAATCATCAACTACACGAAAAAATGCTGGCATTAAAAATTCCTCACGATTATATTGAACGCCCCGGAGATCATAATTGGGACTATTGGAACAATGCAGTTAAATATCAATTGCTGTTTTTTAGAAATTATTTTGATAAAGAAGGCATAAGATAAAGCTTAGTAAAGAGGGTTATTTAATACTCTTACTGCTGTACTTTTCTTGCAATCTTTTTCGTAAATTCACGTTACACTAATATGAGAACACTTTCTGAAACCTGGTTCGCCGAAGGATATATTGACTTTGAGTTGAAGAAGTATACGCTTCTTGCATACTTGCAGGAAGTGAATAGTTGTTTTCATCAAAACCGCTTGTATCCCGAACTGGCTGATGTGATCTTTCATTACAATAACATTGTAGCTTTTAGAGAAAATAAGCGCTTTTTACAGGAGCAGTTTCCCAAAAAATTATCGGGCGTGCAAATGCAAAAACTACAATTGCTGTATGAGCAATTAATAGAAGATGATGAAATGATGCAGGAGCTGGAAGATATTATTAATTACTCAGCCAATACTATTAAGCAAACTATCAGCAATGGTGCTGAGATATATGAGTTTGTTGAAAATAAAATAAATATTACTCCTGTTGGTATTGTTCCGTTAGATATTAATGAAGGATATTTTTTCCTCAATTCAGGCGATGAAAAAGACACAAGGGTTTATCAATATCGCCTTTCCATGTTTGAGAAAAAAGATGAAAAATATCGCAGCATAAAAACTGCTTATGTAGATATGTGGTATCGCAGCATAGCTACTACTTATGAACATATTAAATATGAGCTTATCCGAAAACGCAGCGAATTACCTAATCCTGCCGTATATGCCGTAGAAACCTCTCTTAAATTTCCTTTAGAAGAAACATTACTGCCTATTGCCAAGAGGTGTTTGGTAAAATTCATTTCATCTGCAGCAGCCTAAAAATCTCTCTTTTTAGCTGCCATTTCGACCTGTTTAATTTGGAATTAGCCTTTTGCAATTTATAATTCAATTGTGGCATAGTTTTCTGGGCATATTATTAAACTGTTTGCCATGAAAAAGAAAAAACAAATTTCGGGTAACAAAGACGATAACATGAGTGCTTTGGAGGATCTGCATATTTACAGAGCCGGAAACGAAACTGACGAAACATTAGAATCGGAAGAGGAAGAAATCAAACATGTAAATGGTGGTATTCCCGATGATGATATTGAAGATGACGATGACCTAGATGATGATGATGAAAGAGCATGATCAAACTTTAAAATTTATGTTATGATACGTAAATTAAAATCGGGGGGATACCGTATATATTCCCGCAAAATAGATGCTAAGACGCATAAACGTAAAAACTTAGGAACCTTTACTTCCTTGGAAGCTGCCAAAAAACATGAAAGGGAAATACAATATTTCAAGCATCATTAAAATTATTTTCCCATTTTTTAAAAATCAATAAAATATTTGTCTTTATTGTCCGTCTCTCTTTGTATATATGGAGAAGGCGATAGCGATACAAGCTGCAATGAGCGCTGAACGAAATAATAATATCACCAATACTATCAAGGCTTATGGTAAGCGCTTGTTTGGATTTATCCGCAAGCGTGTGAACAGCAATGAAGATGCGGAAGATATTTTGCAGGAAGTATTCTATCAATTTGCCGGCAACACCAACCCCATTGAACAAGTGAGCAGTTGGTTGTTTACAGTAGCACGCAATAAAGTAACCGATAGTTATCGCAAACAAAAATTGCCGTTGGCAGATGATATTATTTTTTCTGCTTCGCAGGATGATGAAAGCCTTGACTGGAAAGAATTATTAATGTCCGACAGCAGTTCTCCGGAAACAGATTACCTGAGAAATTTATTTTGGGAAGAATTGAAACAGGCTTTGGAAGAATTACCTGCTGAACAAAAGGAAGTATTTATTAAAAACGAACTGGAAGATATTCCCTTTAAAACAATTGCCGAACAAACCGGTGTAAGTGTGGCCACGCTTATTAGCCGTAAACGTTATGCAGTACTGCATTTGAGAGAACGTTTGGCAACGTTGAGGAACGAACTTTTAAATTATTAAACAATAAAAACATTTACAATGAGACCAGATTTTAGAAGAAGAAGATTTTTTATGATCATCCCGATGGTAATTGCAGGCATACTGCTTTTCGGAGCAATTGTAATGGGATTATGGAATGCCATATTACCCGCAGTACTAGGAGTTAAAGCTATCACTTATGTGCAAGCGTTAGGAATATTAGTGTTGAGCAAAATTTTATTCGGTGGGTTTAAAGGTCGTGGTGGATGCCATGGCGGCAGGCATGAAATGTGGAAACAAAAAATACAGGAAAAATTTGCAAACATGACCCCCGAAGAAAGAGAAAAATTTAAATCAGAATGGAAAAGCAGGTGTGGATGGAGAAGAGACAGAGAAGAAAAAGTAAACGAAGAAGCATGAGATGTGAATGAATAGTCAATGGTGAAAAAATGGCTAATAAAAACTAACGAAGATTTCACTATTCACCATTGACCATTCACATTAATCAACCAAAACCAAACAACATGGAGATACTAGTATTTAAAACCAATTTGACTAATAAGAAAAAGATTAGTGTTGTTGAAAATACTTTAGATATTCATCCAAATATTAAACGCTGGAATGTTGATCTGAATGATTGCGATAATATTTTACGTATTGAGGCGAATAATCTCTCACCAAAAGAAATTGAAAGCATCTTATTAAATGCCGGATATTATTGTGAGGAGTTGGAATGATGAGATAATAAACTGTAAAATTTTAAAGACTTTTATTTGCGCTTTAATAAAAGCCAAATGGTAGCAATGCCGATGAACGTAATGTGACACAACGATGCTGAAGAAAGAACAAATGTTTGTAACAACATCCTACATATTTCTTCTATACTGTCCACCAACCTCATATAAAGCATGCGTGATCTGACCGAGAGAACAATACTTTACTGTTTCCATTAATTCTGCAAAAATATTTTCATTATTAATCGCAACTTGTTGTAACCGTTTCAACATTTCTGCGCATTTATTGTTATGCATATCATGAAAAAAATTCAACGCCTTTACCTGCATATCCTTTTCTTCTTTGTTAGAACGAACAATTTCGTTTGGAAGAATTGTAGGAGAGCCTTTTTTATTCAAAAACATATTGACGCCCACGATAGGGTATTCCCCATTGTGTTTTAATGTTTCATACTGCAAACTTTCTTCCTGGATCTTATTGCGTTGATACATTCTTTCCATGGCACCTAATACGCCGCCACGTTCAGTTAATCGATTGAATTCATTTAACACAGCTTCTTCTACCAGGTCGGTCATTTCTTCAATTAAAAAGCTTCCCTGCATAGGATTTTCATTTTTTGCTGTGCCTAACTCACGATTAATAATTAATTGTATCGCCATTGCACGGCGAACACTTTCTTCCGTTGGTGTAGTTATCGCTTCATCGTAAGCGTTAGTATGTAGCGAATTGCAATTATCGTAAATAGCGTATAAAGCTTGTAATGTAGTACGTATATCGTTGAAATCTATTTCCTGCGCATGCAAGCTTCTGCCGCTGGTTTGAATATGATATTTTAATTTTTGAGAACGGTCATTGGCTTTGTACTTATACTTCAGGGCTTTTGCCCAAATGCGGCGGGCTACTCTTCCGATAACACTATATTCAATGTCCATTCCATTACTAAAGAAGAAAGAAAAATTTGGTGCAAAATCATCGATCTTCATTCCACGGCTTAAATAATACTCTACATAAGTAAAACCGTTTGCCAATGTAAATGCCAGCTGTGTTATAGGATTGGCGCCGGCTTCGGCTATATGATAACCGCTAATGCTTACGCTGTAAAAATTCTGAACTTTATTTTGAATGAAATATTCTTGCACATCCCCCATTAACTTTAATGCAAACTCAGTAGAAAATATGCAGGTATTCTGCGCCTGGTCTTCTTTTAAAATATCAGCCTGCACTGTACCTCTTACAGTTGCTAATGTTTTCGCTTTTATTTCTTCATACACATCTTTTGGTAAAACATCAGAGCCATTTAATCCTAATAGTTTTAATCCTAAGCCATTATTTCCTTGAGGAAGTTCACCATCATAAGAAGGAAGATTTTCAAAATCCTTCATTAAAGTATTAGCATTTTCACCTAACCATTTTTCGCATTGCTGATCGATGGCTGTATTTAAGAAAAACGCTAACAGCATTGGCGCAGGGCCATTAATCGTCATGCTTACGGAAGTTTTTGCATCGCAAAGATCAAAACCGCTGTACAATTTTTTTGCATCATCAATAGTAGCAACACTCGTTCCGCTGTTACCAATCTTTCCATAAATATCCGGACGATAATCAGGATCTTCACCGTACAAGGTAACGCTATCAAACGCCGTGCTTAAACGCTTTGCCGGCAACTCTAAACTTAAATAATGAAAACGTTTATTGGTAGATTCAGGGCCGCCTGCGCCTGCAAACATTCTTGTCGGATCTTCTTCTGTTCGCTTTAAAGGAAATACTCCTGCGGTAAACGGAAATTTCCCCGGAACATTTTCCTGTAATTGCCATTTTAAAATATCGCCCCAATCTTTATACTTTGGCAATAATATTTTATGTATAACGGTGCCGGATAGACTTTTTTGCGTAAATGATTGTTTTATTTTTTTGTCTCGAACGGTGTATTCAAAAAAATCTTTGCTGTACTTTTCTTTAAGTGTTTCCCACCCATCAATTAGTTTTTTATTATGAGGAGTAAGCTTTGATTCATACAAAGCAGCAGCCCCCTCTAAATCTCCCCCCATGGGGGAGACTTGCGGTAGTTCTTTTAAAGTTGTTATGGCGCCATTTAATTGATAAAGCCTGGATGCAATCTTTGATTGCTCTTCTACTTCCTTATTATAATTAATAATTTCTTCGGCTATTTCCGAAAGATAACGAACTCGTTTTGGTGGAATAATTTGTGATTGATTAATGGTATCATTTACATGAGGATGATGTTCTATTTCTTTTCCGAAATGCACTCCGGTTTTTTCCGCTATTTTTTCCATCACCCTTTCAAAAAGCTCATTAATGCCCGCATCATTGAATTGTGCAGCAATAGCGCCAATTACAGGCAAGTCTTCATCTTTTGCAGTAAATAAATTGTGATTGCGTTTATATTGTTTGCGTACATCATGCAAGGCATCTAAAGAACCGGCTTTGTCAAATTTGTTTATGCAGATGATATCTGCATAATCCAGCATATTTATTTTTTCCAATTGAGATGCTGCGCCATATTCAGGTGTCATTACATAAATGCTAGTATCTACATAATCTAAAATAGACGCATCGCTTTGTCCAACCCCTGCACTTTCTAAAATAATAAAATCATATCCCGCTGCTTTACAGATATCAATTGCCTCTTGTACATAGGTACTTAATGCTTTGTCGCTTTCTCTTGTTGCCAAACTGCGCATGTATGCTCTCGGAGATGAAATAGAATTCATACGGATCCTATCACCTAATAATGCACCGCCTGTTTTCTTTTTACTTGGATCAACAGAGATGACTGCAATGGTTTTATCGATATAGTTATTTAAAAACCTTCGTACTAATTCATCTGTTACGGATGACTTGCCGGCTCCTCCGGTACCTGTTATGCCGAGAACAACTGCCCCCTCTAAATCTCCCCCCACGGGGGAGACTTCCGTAGAGTTTTTAATTTGGTTAGTTTTTTCTTTTATTGAGGCAATGACTGTATCTATATTATATAACACTTCATTATTAGTAAATCTGATTACATCAAAACCTAATTCATTTAATCTTTGTGTACGTTGTTCATCACTTACTTTGTTTTCAGGCAATTGATGAATTAAGCCATCAACTTCAATAATTAATTTTTTATCTAAAGAGATAAAATCAGCAATATATTTGTCAATTATATGTTGTCTCCTAAACTTTATGCTATTAATTTGTTTATCTCTCAAAAATTGCCAAAGAACATTTTCGGCTTCTGTTGGCTGTTTTCGATATTGCGAAGCATAATCTTTCAATAATTTATAAGAAAGTTTATCTGCAGTAGCATAATATTCATGTGTTACTTTTCCATTTAATAAGTGTTGATACTGCTCTTCATTTTCAGCTAACGTAATTGCTCTCGCAACAGACTTTATATTCCGCCACTCTCCCATTACATATTTACCACTTCCATTAATAAGCTTCTGCAAAGTCTCCCCCGTGGGGGGAGATTTAGAGGGGGCTGCCGCTTTCGCTATCATTTCCTTTATCATTCCTTCTAACCCTAAATGTCTTCCATCATCAGGACTATAAATTTTTGTAATACCGTAATTATGCAGTTCTTCTATTTCGCTTGGAAGAATAGTACCGCCACCACCGCCAAATATTTTTATATGTCCGCAACCATTTTCATCCAACAGATCTTTCATGTATTTGAAAAACTCTAAATGGCCGCCCTGGTAACTTGTAATAGCAATTGCATTGGCATCTTCTTCAATAGCGGCTTCTACAATTTCAGCAACGCTTCTGTTATGCCCTAAATGAATAATTTCAGCGCCCATGCTTTGCATAATACGGCGCATAATATTTATGGCGACATCATGCCCATCAAAAAGAGCAGCAGCAGTTATGATGCGAACTTTATTTGTCTGAACCATGATTTACCTGATTGTTATGATTCGACTGATTTTGATTTATAAATTTACGAAAAACAAAAGGTTTTACTTCATCCTGAAAGTTAGCTCAGCAAAATCGCTTACAGATAAAGCTTCTGCCCTTTTATTAAAAATTTCGTCCTGCAATTCTTCCGGAGTAAATAGACTTTTAACGGCATTGCGCAGCGTCTTACGGCGTTGGTTAAACGCAGTTTTTACCAAAACCCAAAACGCTCTATCGTTTTTTACATTCAAAGCAGTGGTTTTCCTTCTCAAGCGAATTACTCCGCTCTCCACTTTAGGTGGCGGATTAAAACACTGGTTGCTTACATCAAACAAGTATTCTATTTCGTAATACGCCTGCATTAAAACACTTAATACTCCATATATTTTGCTTCCTTCTTTTGCAGCAGCACGCTGTGCCACTTCTTTTTGAAACATGCCAATTACAACAGGCACATCATCTTTCCATTCCAGTATCTTAAAAAGTATTTGAGTAGAAATATTATAAGGAAAATTACCAATTACAGTAAATGGCTCCACAAATGGTTGCTCAATATCTAAAAAACTTTGATGTATTATTTTATCGCTGATGATTGGATAAGTCCTGGTCAAAAAGTCTACTTTTTCAGCGTCTAATTCTACTGCCTTAAAATTAATTTCGGGAATTTGTAACAAATGCCTGGTAAGTGCGCCCCCACCCGGACCAACTTCCAGCAAATTCTTAAACTCATCCTGTTTCAGTGCAGTAACGATTTTTTGAATGATGTTCTCATCTTTTAAAAAATGCTGCCCTAACGATTTTTTGAGTGTGTACATAATAATGCGTGAAAGTAAGACAATATGCTAATTTGCTAACGCGATAATGTTGTACTTTTACAAACTAATATTTTTAAAATGCATAGTGAACAAAGACCCGTTATTGGTATTAGCTGTGGCGATATTAACGGAATTGGATTAGAACTGATCATTAAAACAGTTGGCGATAGCCGTTTGCTTGAAATATGTACTCCTGTAATTTTTGCCAGCAATAAAGTATTGAACTTTTACCGCAAAGGCGTTCCCGATATAAATTTTAATTTTTCGAGTATTAAAGATTCCAGCCGTATTAATCATAAGCAGATAAATCTTTATAATTGCTGGGAAGAAGAAGTGAATATCACTCCCGGTCAATTAACTGATGTGGGAGGTAAATATGCTGTACAAAGTTTAGTTGCTGCTGCACAAGCACTAAAAGAAGCTAAAATTGACGGATTGGTTACTGCCCCTATTCATAAAAAAAATACACAATCACAGGAGTTTAATTTTACCGGGCATACTCCTTATTTAAAAAATTTATTTGGTGTACAAGATGTTGTGATGTTTATGGTAGCAGAAAACATGAGAGTAGCTTTGTTAACCGAACATGTACCGGTTAAGGAGATTGCAAAATATGTTACCAAAGAAAATATTTTGAGCAAGCTTCAGATAATTAATAATTCGCTCAAAAAAGATTTCTTAATTGATAAACCTAAAATAGCTGTACTGGGATTGAATCCGCATGCAGGCGATGAAGGTTTGATTGGTAAGGAAGAAGAAGAAATTATTCGCCCGGCAATTAAAGATGCAAAGCAAAAAGATATATTTTGTTTTGGTCCATACAGCGCTGATGCGTTTTTTGCACGTGGGCATCATGAAAAATTTGATGCAGTGTTGGCAATGTATCACGACCAGGGATTGATTCCGTTTAAATCATTAGCGCATGGCGAAGGTGTTAATTATACTGCGGGCTTAAATGGCATTCGCACTTCTCCCGATCATGGTGTTGCATTTGATATTGCAGGCAAAAATAAAGCTGATGAAGCTTCTTTTAGAGAAGCCATTTATAAAGCGATAGATATTATAAGGAACCGTAAAGAATTTGAAGAGCAAAGAAGTAATCCTGTTAAAAAAGTAACCAACCGTATTGTTGCAAATGCTGTTGATGAAAAAATAACTGAGATCCCTGAGTAGCTATTTTAATTTTTGAGATTTTTTTTAGTACAAACATTTGTACCGTGATTAAACATCGTTAAGTTTATCCCGAGGAACGAAGGATCACTCACTTCAACGACCTTAATTTCCATTAAACTTTATTACAGTATACTAAGTAGAAGTTTTGACTTTGGCATTTTTACCTCTCATGTGAAATTTCTGATTTCATAGCGTAAAATATATAAATAATATAAATTTTACATATAAATTAATTTTAATTAGATCGCCTGCTATTTGTCAAATTTTTGTTATGCTCCCCTGAAATTCAAAGAGGGCTTTACGCATAGAATGGTTTACAAAATATTGATTATCAGCTATTTATTAGAAATGTTTTTTATATCTACCCTATACGTTCCCGTTATAAAACTTATGCACATCGTACAAAATTTATTTTTTTTTGTGGACGTAATTTGTAATTTAGCAACAGAATTTAATGGGTTAGTAAGTACAAAGGGTCAACTTAAATGTTGGCCCTTTTACTTTTTATACACTTCTGATAATTCTCTCCTAATAAGAATATAGTTATCGATTACTATAAAATTGATAAACATAAAATTCTACGCTTCAATAAAAGTTTAATAGTAGTACAAAAGATGAACGTAATGTGACACAACGATGCTAAATAGAATTACCAATGCCTGTATCAAAATAATTCAAACAATTTTTAAACAGGAACATCAATCAGAAAAATTATTAATTATTAATTTTCAATTATTCATTATTATTACTGCATGAGCAAAACAAAAACATCTTTCTTTTGTCAGAACTGCGGTTATGAAAGTGCAAAGTGGTTAGGCAAATGTCCATCATGTAATCAATGGAACACATTTGTTGAAGAAGTAACTGTAAAGGGCAGCGACAAAAAAGATGATTGGAAAGATTATGGCGGCAACGGAAAAATAAAAACTATTTCTATTAATGAAGTTAGCAGCGCTGAAGAAAAAAGAATTGTTACAACAGATGTGGAATTGAATCGGGTGTTGGGCGGCGGTATTGTTACAGGCAGTATTGTTTTGGTGGCAGGCGAACCGGGTATTGGTAAATCAACACTGTTTTTGCAAATCGGTTTGCAATTAAAGGGTATTACTACTTTATATATCAGTGGCGAAGAGAGCGAACAACAAATTAAAATGCGTGCCGATAGAATTGGTATCAACAATGAAAATTTTTATTTGCTTACCGAAACCAATACACAAACAATTTTCCAGGAAATAAAAAAGCTAAAGCCGCAGTTGGTTATCGTTGATTCAATTCAAACATTACAATCATCGTTTGTGGAATCGGGCGCAGGAAGTGTAAGCCAGATCCGTGAATGTGCCGGCGAGTTGCAACGCTTTGCAAAAGAAACTAATACTCCTGTTTTTTTAATTGGTCATATTACAAAAGACGGAACCATTGCAGGTCCGAAAATTTTGGAGCATATGGTTGATACGGTTTTGCAATTTGAAGGCGACCGCAATTATGCTTATAGAATTTTGCGCACGTTGAAAAATCGCTTTGGTTCTACCGCCGAATTAGGTATTTATGAAATGACCGGCGTAGGAATGAAACCAGTAACCAATCCAAGTGAAATATTAATTACGCAAAAAGAAGATGCACTAAGCGGTATTGCTATTGCTGCTACTATTGAAGGAATGCGTCCGCTATTGATTGAAACGCAGGCGTTAGTTACACAAAGTGTTTACGGAACTCCTCAGCGTACGGTTACAGGTTACGATCTGCGTCGCTTACAATTATTATTAGCAGTTTTGGAAAAAAGAGGAGGTTTTCATTTTGGAATGAAAGATGTTTTTGTAAATATCGCTGGTGGTTTGAAAGTGGAAGATCCATCGATTGATCTGGCAATTGTAAGTGCCTTGTTAAGTAGCTATGAAGATGTTCCATTAAATCATTTAATTTGTTTTGCGGGTGAAGTTGGTTTAAGCGGTGAGATAAGAGCGGTTAATCGTATTGAACAACGTATTGCCGAAGCACAGAAATTGGGTTTTACTAAAATTATTTTGAGCAAATACAACTCAAAATCTATCGGTAAATTAAAATTTGATATTGAAGTAGTAGCATTGGGAAAAGTAGAAGAGTTGTATCAGTATTTGTTTTAACTTGTAGATGAATACTTTTTCAATGAACTCGCTGAAAACAATTTTCTCCGATACGCTTCATCTTTTTTACCCGCATTTATGCAACGGTTGCGGCAGCGATATTTTAGATGAAAATAATTTGCTTTGCCTGCAATGCATTAATAATCTTCCTCACAGTAATTTTGCACAACACGCCAACAATCCCATAGAAAAAATATTTTGGGGAAGAATTCCAATTACTGCTGCTCACGCTGAATTTTATTTTGCTAAAGAATCATTGGTACAAACACTCATTCATCAACTAAAATATAAAAACAATAAAGAAATAGGTTTTTATTTAGGCGAAGTGATGGGCAGGAGTTTATTAAATAGTAATCGTTTTCAGCAAATAGATTATTTGGTTCCGTTACCATTGTATCCCGATAAAGAACGTAAACGTGGTTATAACCAGGCAGCTATTATTTGCAATGGTATTTCCGAAACTACTACTATTCCTGTTTTAAATAATTACGTAATTCGTCAACGCTTTACCGAGACGCAAACAAGAAAGCATAGAACTGAAAGATGGGAAAATGTAGAAGGCAGCTTTATTGTAAAAAATAAAGAACGGTTAATGGGTAAACATATTTTATTAGTAGATGATGTAATTACTACCGGTGCCACCTTAGAGTCTTGCGGGCAAGCTGTTTTACAGGTAGAAGGAACAACACTCAGCATCGCCACTTTAGCCTTTGCCGCAAAATAAATTCATCAATTGTTTTTTGTATTATAAATTTGAAAGATGATAAAGAAGAATTGGCTTCCCGCTTTTCGCTTTCAGCTCTTTGCTTTCAGCTTTTTGCTTTTTGCATTTAGCTTTTTGCTCAACTCCTGTTCAAAAGATTCTTTCATTACAAGTCCAAATGCTGTTGTAATTGCAAGTGCCGATACGGTAAAGTTTGATACTGTATTTACTACTGTTGGTTCCATCACGCAATCATTTAGGATCGCCAATAATAACGACCAAAAAATATTGCTTAGTAAGGTTAAGTTAATGGGTGGCAGTGCTTCTCCATTTAGAATAAATATTAATGGTATTCCTTCGCTGGAAGCTGATAACATTGAAATAGCCGCCAATGACAGTATGTATGTTTTTGTTACGGTAACAATTGATCCTTCAATAGATAGTTTGCCATTTATCGTTAGTGATAGTATCTTGATTAATTATAATGGAGTAAATAAATTTGTTCAATTGCAAGCATACGGTCAAAATGCGCATTTCATAAATAATCTCACCATCAATAGAAATACCGTATGGAGAAATGATTTGCCTTATGTAATTTATGGTTTTGTATTGATTGATAAAAACATACGATTAATACTTGACAAAGGTTGTCGCATTTACTCTCACGCCGATGCACCATTTATTGTTGACGGCACTTTAATTGCCAATGGAACAAAAGACAGCAATATTGTTTTCAGAGGTGATAGATTGGATTTTGATTATAAAGATCTGCCTGCAAGTTGGCCTGGGATTTATTTCCGTGCTTCAAGCAAGAATAGCATATTAACACATACACTTATAAAAAATGCTTATCAAGCTGTAGTAGTTGATAGTGTTTCAAACAATGCTAATCCAAAACTAATATTACATCAATGCGTTGTTGACAACGCTTACGATGTAGGTATATATGGATATAACACTTTTATAAAGGCAGATAATTGTTTGATTAGCAATTGCGGCAATAATGTATCGTTGAATAACGGTGGTAATTATGAATTTACCAATTGTACCATTGCAACTTTTGGTAATAGTTATATTACTCATAAAAACCCTGTATTACAGATTAATAATTATGATGAAAACATTCCAATCACTACCAACCTGGCTGCCAATTTTGTTAACTGTATTATTTGGGGCGATAACGGAAGTGTAGATGACGAAGCTGTTGTGAGTCAACAAGGCACTAACCCTTTTAGTGTAAAATTTGATCACACATTATATAAAGCAAAAAGCAACTTAACCAATATTACTTTCGATACTCCTATTAAAAATGTTGACCCTAAGTTTGATAGTATCAATGTAAACAGGCGGATTTTTGATTTTCATATCACTAAAAATTCATCTCCCGCTGTCGATACAGGAACAGGCACACCGTTTAATTTAGATCTGGATGATAATACCAGAAACGTTGGCATTACTGACCTTGGCTGTTACGAAAAACAATAATTTTTATGATAAAATTTTTATTAGCAAGCGCAATTCTTTTATCATGCGCAGCAAAAACCAACAATAGTGTAGCCATGCAAACTACTACTCCAACAAGTGATACTTCTATTTACGATTTTAAAGTAGAAGGCTTAACTGGAGACACCATCGACTTTGCAAAATTCAAAGGCAAAAAAATAATGATTGTAAACACCGCATCGTTTTGCGGCAATACACCTCAGTATGCAGAATTGGAAACACTGTATAAAAAGTATAAGGACAAATTAGTGATCGTTGGTTTTCCTGCAAATAATTTTGGGCAGCAGGAACCCGGCACTAACACTGAGATAAAAGAATTTTGTACAAAAAATTTTGGCGTAAGTTTTCCAATGGCATCAAAGGTTTCGGTAAAAGGCGATGACATTGCACCTATTTTTCAATTCCTCTTAGCCAAGGCTAAACAAAAAGGCTTTGATGACCCTATTAAATGGAACTTCACCAAGTTTTTATTAGATGAAAATGGAAATCTCATTACAGTTATTCATAACAAAACAAGTGTACTAAGCGATGAGGTAGTTGGCAAACTATAAAACATCAAACATGAAATAAAAGCATCTCCGTTCTTCACGTTTGACGAATTTTTAATATCATGCAATTCAAAGATGTAATAGGTCAGGCAAGTGTAAAAGAACATTTGGTTCAAATGGTGCAACAAAACCGTTTGAGTCACGCCTTATTATTTTTAGGAAAAGAAGGCAGCGGTGGATTGTCTTTAGCAATGGCATTTGCACAATATGTTGTTTGCGAAAAAGTAAATGGAAAAAATGCGGCGGCAAATCCCGGTCCATCATTATTTGGAGAAGAACCATCACTTCCAACTCCCGACTCCCAACTTTCAACTGATTCCTGCGGCACTTGCGCATCCTGCATCAAAGCGCAAAAATTAATTCATCCTGATATTCATTTTTCCTACCCGGTAATCACAAAAAAATCTGGTGAAAAACCAATCAGTGTTGATTTTATTACGGAATGGCGGGAGTTTGCAACGCAATACGCTTACGGCAATGTGTACGATTGGCTGCAATCCATCAATGCAGAAAACAAGCAAGGAAACATTACAGCAGCAGAATGCAACGATATCAATCGTAAGCTGAATTTAAAAAGTTTTGAAAGCGAGTATAAAACTTTAATAATGTGGATGCCTGAATTTTTAGGAAAAGAAGGCAATAAATTATTAAAGCTGATAGAAGAACCCCCGCCAAACACACTTTTCATTTTTGTAGCCGAAAGCGAAACAGAAATATTACCAACCATTCTATCCAGAACGCAGTTAGTAAAATTGCCGCCATTATCTAATTTGGAAGTAGAGGCGGCTTTAGAATTAAGGGCCGGCGCTAATATCGATAAAGCTCACCAGGCTGCTATGCTTGCCGAAGGCAATTACCGGGAAGGGCTGCAATTATTACAACATGCCGAGAACGATTGGCACTCCTTATTACGGGAATGGTTAAACGCAATTTTAAAAACCGGTCCGGCAGCGCAACTAAAGTGGATAGATGACATAAGCAAGCAGGGACGTGAAAATCAAAAACAATTTATAAGATATTTTTCTCATTTGTTAGAGCAAGCGGTGAGAGTTAGAAGTTCTCAATTGGGAGTTGGAAGTCAAAACTCTGAGCTCGATTTTGCCATGCGTCTCAATAAACTATGCAGCATCAGCCAGCAGGAAGCCATTATTAATGAGCTTGATAAAGCCAGCTATTACATTGAGCGTAATGCTAACTCCAAAATGTTATTTCATGCCCTTTCCATCAAGCTTTATCATATTATTAGTAACAATTCGCTAATTTTGGTCAATTGAGGAAGAAGTGATTTTGAATTTGTGAAGTTGCGATTGAACCAATGCGGTAATTATTATTGAGCAATCTTTTTCAGCTATACTCGTCATCGTTGTGTCACTCACTTATACGGCATACCAATTTGCATCTTTAATTGCCGGGTAGAAATATACAGTACAAGAGTGCAACGCCAATGAAGCTTAATAATAATTCTTCGGCCGGGTTCATAAAAATTCTCCTCAAAATTAAGTATGGGCAATGTCTCACAAGTACACAGAGGCAAAATCTCTGTAAAAAGAAACTCTGCTTAATTATCAATTGTTAATTATTAATTATTAATTACTATGGGCTGTGGAAGTTGCGGAACGGCGGGTGGTTGTGGAAATAAAGGGGCTTGCAGTAGCGGCAGTTGCAATCGTATGAACGTGTACGATTGGCTAGCCAATTTACCTTTTAGCGACCCCGAAAGCAATTGCAAAATTGTGGAAGTAAGTTTTAATAACGGAAGTCGCAAAGACTACTTTAAAAATAGTACCAATTATTTTTTTGAAAAAGGCGATTGGATCGCAGTAGAAGGTGTGAGTGGCTTTGATGTGGGCATGGTAAATCTTACCGGTGAGTTGGTTCGTTTGCAATTAAAGAAGCACGAGATAAAAGAAAATGATCAGGATATTAAAAAGATCCTGCGCCGTGCCAATGATGCAGATCTCAGCAAATTAAAAGAAACAAAGGCAAGAGAAAAAGATGTATTAATTCGTAGCCGCGCTATCGCAAAGCAACTGAATTTAGATATGAAAATGGCAGAAGTGGAAATTCAGGCAGATGGCAGAAAAGCAACTTTCTTTTACATAGCTGACGACAGGGTTGATTTTAGAGAATTAATAAAAATATATGCCGGAGAATTTAAAGTAAAGGTTGAAATGAAACAGATCGGTGCCCGCCAGGAAGCCGGAAAAGTAGGCGGCATCGGCAGTTGTGGCAGAGAGCTTTGTTGCAGCAGTTGGTTGACTGATTTTAAAAGTGTAAATACCAATGCAGCACGTTATCAAAATTTAAGTATCAACCAGGCAAAACTAAGTGGACAATGCGGCCGCTTAAAATGTTGTCTGAATTATGAGCTGGATACTTATTTAGATGCATTGCAGCATTTTCCTGATAATTGCGAAACAATAGAAATTGCAAGAGGCAGAGCCTTTTTGGTAAAAAAAGATATTTTCAGAAACCTGATGTGGTTTGGCATGTCGGACAGCACCAAGCAATACCCGCTGACTATTGATAGAGTGAAAAAAATAAAATCGCTTAACATGCAGGGTATTAAGCCCGAAGAACTGGAAGCAGTTGAAGTAGTTAGCAATAAACCTAAAGAAGTAGAACCTGAATTTGTTGATGTGGTAGGTCAAATAAGTTTACGCAGTTTGGAAAAGAACAGTCGCAAAAGAAGAGAAAGAGAACGCAATCAGGATCGTCCACAAGGACAAAGAGGCCCTCAACAAAATCAACGCGGGGGCAATCCACAACAAAGAGAACAAAGAGGTCCTCAACAACAAGGCCAAGGACAAAACCCTAACAGGAATCAAGGGCCAAGAAGAGATAATAGAGATAACAATAATCCTAACAGGCAACAACAAAATCCCAACAGAAATCAGCAAGGTGGTGGTGGGCCACAACAAAATCGTAATCAGCAACGTCCTCCAAGAAGGGATAATGAACCAAGGCAGGACAACAGACCTCCAAAAGAACAATAGTTTTAATTTCTCAGAGGACACTGAGTTTAAGGTATGTAATTTAATGACGAAATATATTTGTATTTATTCCTGCATTCATGGCAAATAAATAATATAATTTTCTCCATGTCAATCACAGTTAATAATCTTACTAAAATATATGGCTCACAAAAAGCCGTAAATAACATTTCGTTTAGCGTAAACAAAGGAGAAATTGTTGGTTTTCTTGGACCAAATGGAGCGGGCAAATCAACCACCATGAAAATTATTACCGGCTATATAGAAGCTACAGCCGGCAATGCTTCAGTTTGCGGCGAAAAAGTAGACTCCTCTTCTCTTTCCACCAAAAAAAAAATTGGTTATTTACCTGAATCAAACGCATTGTATTACGATATGTATGTAAGAGAGTATTTAGATTTTTTATGCGGCGTTCACAAGATTGCAAATAGTAAATCTGAAATTGAAAACGCCATTACAACTGTCGGGCTAACAAGAGAAGCCAATAAAAAGGTTGGTCAGCTAAGTAAGGGATATAAACAACGGGTTGGCTTAGCGGCAGCTTTAATTCATAATCCTGAAGTATTGATATTAGATGAACCAACAAGTGGCTTAGATCCTAATCAAATTGTAGAAATAAGAGAAGTAATAAAAAGGTTGGGGCAAAGTAAAACCGTGCTTTTTTCATCCCATATATTACAAGAAGTAGAAGCTATCTGCGACAGGGTTATCATTATTAATAAAGGAGAAATTGTTGCAGATGATAAACTAAGTAATCTTCAAAAAAACAATAATGCGCAACAATCAGTAATTGTTCAATTCAAAGAAAGCATCAATGCAGAATGGCTGCAAGCTTTGCAAAACGTAATTAGTGTTGAACGGCTTGAAACCGGTAACTGGAAACTAAAAACCAACAATACGGAAAACGTAAAAAAGCAGATCCTTGAATTAAGTTTAAAAAACAACCTGAACATTATTTCGTTAACTAATAGCAGTAGTAACCTGGAAGATATCTTCAGAAATCTTACCAACTAAGCATTTTAAAACAATTTTAATAAGAAATTTATTCTGCTGTATACTCACCGTATGCGGCTTTTTTGTTTCTTTGCACACATAATAAATTAGTGAAATCATTATAACAGCTAACTCTTCACTGAATAAACAATCAAATAATAACTAAAAAACAATTTCATCATGAGCTACATAGCAAGCATTCATGCAAGACAAATTCTCGACAGTCGCGGTAACCCCACCGTTGAAGTAGATGTATTAACAGAAAACGAGCTTTTAGGGCGTGCAGCAGTACCAAGTGGGGCCAGCACCGGTATTCACGAAGCAGTTGAATTACGTGATGGTAATAAAAAGATCTACCAGGGCAAAGGAGTATTAAAAGCAGTAAAAAATGTAAACACCATTATAGCAGATAATTTATTGGGTTGGGATATAGCTGACCAAACAGGTATTGATGCTGCCATGATCGCATTAGATGGAACAGCCAATAAAGGCAAATTAGGTGCTAACGCATTATTAGCTGTTAGTATGGCGGTTGCAAAGGCAGCGGCTTTAGAAGCAAATCTTCCTTTATATCGTTATATCGGCGGTACCAATGCCAAAACATTGCCTATCCCGATGATGAACATTTTGAATGGTGGCGCTCATGCTGATAATAAGATCGACTTCCAGGAATTTATGGTAATGCCTGTTGGAGCATCTTCTTTCAGCGAAGGCTTACAATGGGGTGTTGATATTTTCCATGCGTTAAAAAGTGTATTAAAGAAAAAAGGCTTCAGCACTAACGTTGGTGATGAAGGTGGTTTTGCGCCAAACATTCAAAGCAACGAAGAGGCAATTGAAACGGTTTTAACTGCAATTCAAGCTGCGGGTTTCAAAACAGGTAGCCAGATCATGATCGCTATGGATGCCGCTAACAGCGAATTGTGGGATGCTAAAAAGAAAAAATATGTTTTCCATAAAAGCTCAGGTAAAGAATTAAGCAGCGACCAATTGGTAAAATTCTGGGAAAGCTGGTCAAAACAATACCCGATCTGCAGCATTGAGGATGGTATGGCAGAAGATGATTGGGCTGGTTGGAAAAACCTGACTGACACCATCGGTAAAAAGGTACAATTAGTAGGCGACGATCTATTTGTAACAAACGTAACCCGTTTGGAAAGAGGTATTAAAGAAGATACAGCGAATGGTTTATTGGTTAAAGTAAACCAGATCGGAACTATAACAGAAACTATCAACGCAGTTACTATGGCGCAAGGCGCTGGTTACAATACCATCATGAGTCACAGAAGCGGCGAAACAGAAGATACTACTATTGCAGACTTAGCGGTTGCATTAAACTGCGGACAAATTAAAACCGGTTCTGCTTCACGTACGGATCGTATGGCTAAATACAACCAGTTGATCCGCATTGAAGAAATGTTGGGCGAAACCGGTATTTATCCAAAAGGAAAGATTAAATTTGGTAAGTAATTATAGTTTGGGATTGTATTTTAGAATTTGATTTTTGATACTGACAATAGCTTTTCATAGCAGCATCGTTGTGTCACATTTCGTTCATCGGCATACATAATGGCATCTTTAATTATGTTTGCAGAACAAACTATAAACTAAAAAACTAAACCCAATAAATTTGAAACTTCTTAACACCATACCATCGTGGTTAAAAAATAAGTACTTGCTAACAGGTACTTTTTTTGTTGTTTGGATGTTCTTTTTCGACCCAAAGGATATTAAATCCGACATTGGGCATCGGGCAAGACTAAGTGAGCTGAAAAAGAATGAAAAACATCTCACTCAGCTGATTTCTGAGACAGAAAAAGAATTGGGGCAGCTAAAAACCAACGCTCAAACTATCGAGAAATACGCCCGGGAGAAATACATGATGAAAAAAGATAATGAAGATTTATTTATAGTTCAGTCTAAATAGTACACAAAAGTTCATATTCAGACAATATAAATAATTGTAGTGCGTTAATAGTAATGGATATGGATAATAAATTTTTAAACAAGCAATTAAATTTGCCTATGCACAGCTTTAATTTAGAGGATTTAGTGCAGTTTGCGTATAACGAGGCTTCAACAGAAAAAACCATCGCTATCAGGAAAGCGCTGGAAACTGATTGGGAACTTCGTGAAAAATACGAGGTAATAGCCTCGGCACAGAAACGCTTAGACACACTCAGCCTCTTCACACCACGTAAAAAATCAGTAGACAAAATTCTTGATTACGCCGAAAAAGCGACGAGAGAACTTACTACAGAATCTTAATTAAAGAATTTTAAATTAATTTTAGTCCCGCCCAAAAGCGGGACTTTTTTTATGACCAGGCAGGAAAAGTATCAATACTTCATCAATTATTTTTTAAAACATTCACCCGATGCAGAAACTGAATTAATTTATGATACCCCATTTGAACTATTAGTAGCTGTAATACTTTCAGCACAATGCACTGATAAAAGAGTTAATCTCACTACCCCTGGCATTTTTGAAAAATATCCTGATTCCAAAGCAATGAGCAAGGCTACTTTTGATGAGCTTTTTCCACTGATCAAAAGCATATCTTACCCCAATAATAAAACCAAACATTTAATCGGTATGGCGCAAATGTTGGAAGAAGATTTTTCCGGCAACGTTCCCATGAAAGTTGAGGAGTTAATTAAGCTTCCGGGAGTAGGCAGAAAAACAGCAAATGTTATTACTTCTGTAATCGATAAACAGCCCAATATGGCGGTGGACACACATGTTTTTAGAGTAAGCGCAAGAATTGGATTGACAATTAATGCAAAAACTCCCAAAGCCGCAGAGGAGCAGTTGGTTAAGTACATAGAAAAGCAATATATTTACAGGGCGCATCATTGGTTAATTTTGCACGGTAGATATATCTGTACTGCTCGCAATCCCAAATGCAACGAATGTGGCTTAAGAGGAATCTGTAAGTTTTATAATAATATTACACAGAAGTGAAATATTATTGGAGAATAATCGTTTTATTTGCAAAACTTCCCTTATTCATCACTTGCTGGCCATAAACACCTATTTAAAGGACAAACTTGTGCATGAAAAGAACTAGAACTAGGGCTTTAATATACCTCCTGACACCATTTTTTTTACTACTGTTTACGGTAGAGAAGTCTGCTGCCCAATATTACTACTACGATAATAACTATTACGATACCAAAATTGTATATGAGCTTGGTGGCTCTTTAGCCGTAATGAACTGTCTTACAGATATTGGAGGAAATGAAGGCATTGGTAAACCATTTGTAAAAGATCTTAACTTTGGGAATACCAAATTTGCAGGCAGTGCTTATATTAGCGCTACTTATAAATATGCAGTAGGCTTACGCTTAGAGTATACTTTTGGGCAAATAGGCTCTTATGATAGTATTTTACGAGACGTAGCTTCTACAACAGAAGGACGATATGAACGTAATCTCAGCTTTAGAAGCAGCATTTCGGAAATTGCCTTGATAGCGGAATTTCATCCACTATTTATTTTTGTTGATTGGTCGAGTAAAGACCGTCAGCCGCCGACTTTTTCTCCTTATTTAATGGGAGGAATAGGATTGTATTCATTTAATCCTCAAGCTTTATTAAATGGCAGATGGGTTGATTTGCAACCCTTGCACACAGAAGGACAAGGTTTTGCAGAATATCCCGACAGAAAAGTATACAACCTTCGGCAAACAAATATCCCAATTGGGTTAGGTTTTAGGTATGAAGTGAACAGCATGCTGAATATCAGAGCAGAGTGTTTGGTTCGTATATTAAACACAGACTACCTGGATGACGTTAGCACAAGATACATTCAGCCTGCATTATTTTATAGATATTTACAAGGACAGCAACTTACTGATGCATTACTTTTGAATAATAGAAACCTCAACATTAATCCTAAATATATTTCTCGCCCGGGAAGTATTAGAGGTAAATACTATAATAACGATTCTTATTTTACCTTCAACTTAAAAGTTGGGTTGATCATGGGTAGAGAAAGAGTACGATAATTAAAATAGCAAACACTAATTATTACAAATAAAAAGTTCCGATGATTAATCGGAACTTTTAGTTTTTATAAAAAGAATTATTTATTACCTGATCTTGTGTACATATTCATTATTCATGAATTGTTTTTTTACGTCTTTTAAATCACGAAGAACACTTGCATCTACCAAATTATTATCAGTTTCCAATACAAACCCACCAATTAAACCAGGGTTTACAGCAGTTTCCAATTCTACAGCCCCTATGCCCGGCATCGTACTCACTTTTTGTATGATTGCCTGTTTTACATCGTCACTAACAGCAACAGCTGTAGTAAGTTTTACCTGGTGAATATTTTTTATTTCGTTGTATTGATCTACAAAAGCGCTCGCAATTTCAAGAAGGTTCGATTCACGGTTTTTAGTTACTAATAAATGGATAAAAGAAGATGTAAGAGCATCCGTTTTCCCCTCGGTAACGGCTGCAATTATTTTTGCTTTTTTATCTGCCAAAATAATAGGGCTACGCAACATATTAACAAAATCAGGGCTGATCTTGCAAATTGATTTCAACATTTTCATATCGTTGAAAACCGCTTCCAGCTTGCCTTGCTCTATAGAAAGACCAATCAAACTTTTTGCGTACCGTGCTGCTAACCGTGGATTATCCATTTTATATGCTAATGTGGAATGGGTTACTGTGCTGGTTCTGCACTCATACACATCCCAAATTAATTAATTTAATTTTGCTTCTTCTGCCAATTGTTTAATAAAGGTTTCCTGTTCTGCTTTACTACTTAACTCACGCCTTAAAACCTTTTCGCTTACTTCTATTACCAAATTCCCTACCTGGTTTTTTAAATCGCTGATGGCAGCCATTTTTTGCTGCGTTATTACAGCTTGTGCATCATTAATTATTTTAGATGCTTGTACTTTTGCCTCTTCTTTTGCCTCGTTAATTATTTTATCTTTTGTTTCTTTTGCTTCTTTTAATAATTGCGCTCTTTCTTCACGGGCTTTCGCTAATAAAGCCTCATTGTCATTTTTTAATTGGGCCATTTCCAATTTTACCTTTTCAGCAGAAGCAATAGCATTAGTAATGCCTTGTTCTCTTTCGCTGATGGCCTTCATAATAGGCTTCCAGGCAAATTTACCCAACACAAACAATAACACTAAAAATGAAATAGTACTCCAAAATACTAAACCGATATCGGGTAATACCAAAGGATTTATTTCTAATAACATATATAAGAATTGAAAATTTAAAATATCAAATTAAAATTACAGGCCCTCCGCCCTGTGCTTTAAGCCTGTAAGTTTTTTTGTGGATTAACCATTACCCAATAGGGCAACTACCACCGCAAACAGCGCAACCGCTTCTACGAAAGCCGCAGCAACGATCATGTTTGCACGAATGTCATTAGCCGCTTCCGGTTGACGTGCTATACCTTCAACAGCGCCTTTACCGATTTGTCCGATACCGATACCTGCACCAATTGCAGCTAAGCCGGCACCAATCGCAGCAACACTTCCTACTACCATGTTTTGTGTTTTTAATTGTTATAAAAAAAGTTTATTAATCTTCTACTTCATGATAATGCGGCTCATGATCGCCGTGATGATGATGCTCTTCAATTGCCATACCTATATACATTGCCGCCAACATGGTAAAAATGAATGCCTGCAAAAAAGCAACCAGTAATTCTATCATGCTGATGAAAACGGCAAAAGGCACCGCAATAGTAGATGCAACAACACTTTTAAATATGAAGATCAAACAAATTAAACTTAATACAAGAATATGACCCGCTGTAATGTTTGCAAACAAACGAATCATTAATGAAATGGGTTTTGTAAACACCCCGAGTAATTCAATTGGCGCCAAAAATATCTTCATGGCTATCGGCATACCGGGCATCCAAAAGATATGTCCCCAATACGATTTATTACCGTTAATGTTCACTAAAATAAAAGTGAAAACAGCAAGCGTCATTGTAAATGCAATGTTTCCGCTTACATTGGCGCCCCCCGGAAACAAAGGCACTAACCCCAATATGTTATTAATCCATATCAAAAAGAAAATAGTTAATAAAAACGGCGTGTATTTAGCGTAATGATGCCCAATGTTTGGTTTTGCAATATCATCTCTTACAAATAAAATAAGCGGTTCCATAAAAGATTGGAATCCTTTTGGAGCAGATGATACCCCTGTTTTCTTATACGCCTTAGCAACACTTAAAAATATCACCAATAATAAGATCACTGTTATTAATAAGGAGGCTACATTTTTGGTAATAGAAAAATCCCACACTTTTTTAGAAGCAGCTGTATCTAAGACATCTCCCTCGCCTACTACTTTTATTTTACCTTCTACTAATTTGTAATTGTAATTACCCTGGTAAGAAATTGGCTCGTGATGTTCGTTCACGAGCTTGGAAGAGGAAAAAAACTCTAACCCTTTATCTGAATACAAAATCACCGGTAAAGCAATGGAAGTATGCCCCCATAAATGCCAGCTGTGATCGTCTTTAATATGCTCTAAAATGGTTTCAGTAACATTAAATTTACCTTCTTCGGCTTTAGAATGCTTAGCAGTATGATGTTCTTCAGCATTAACAGGTTCTTGCGCCATTGAAATATTTGAAAAAACCAATATAATTAGGCTGAAACCCGCTACCAGTAATGCTTTTATGCTCTTTGATGACATGTACTACCTTAAATTTTGCGCAAAGATAAGGAAGCACGGGGTAAAACGGTTAAGATTTATTGTCTTTATCGAGGAGTTCTCTTTAATTTTTTCGAGATAGATAATGTTGATTTGACCTTTAGGGCGATTGGTCGCTTTTTTAGAGGCAATTAATTGATTAATACGCAGAAATGGAACTAACTGTCGTTCAATCTCTAGTTGCTACACCTCCTGTTTTTAGAAAACATATTGCATTTACTAAAATCCCGTGTATCATCCAGCTTCTGATTGCACCAGTTGCTTTTCAAATTGCATTTTATGCAGCTGATAATAATAGCCTTGTTTTTGAAGTAATTCTTCATGTGTACCTACTTCTTTTATCTGTCCTTTATCCAATACAATAATTTTATTGGCTTTGCGAATGGTACTTAAGCGATGTGCTATAACAATAGATGTTCTGCCGGCGATTAATTTATCGATAGCTTTTTGAATAAGATGTTCGCTTTCTGTATCAATGGAAGACGTGGCTTCATCTAAGATCAATATAGAAGGGTTGAAGAGCAATGCCCGAACAAAAGATAATAATTGACGCTGCCCTAAAGAAAGCGTGGCACCTCGTTCCATTACATTGTAATCATAATTGCCAGGTAGCCGCATAATAAAATCATGTATGCCAATAAGCCTGGCAGCTTCTATTACCTGTTCGGTTGAAATAGCATCATTACGAAGTGTTACATTATCCCGTATAGAAGCGCTGAATAAAAACACATCCTGCAATACAACGGCTATTTTGCTGCGCAGATGAAAAAGATCATATTCTTCAATACTATGCCCATCAATATTGATAACCCCTTTTTGAATATGATATAAACGATTTATTAAACTGATGATAGATGTTTTGCCGCTTCCTGTATGACCAACAATAGCCAGCGTTTCGCCTTGGTTAATAGTAAAGGAAATATCCTTTAAAACATAATGATCTTCATTATAGGCAAACCATACATTTTTAAATTCAATATTACCTGCAACTGCTTGCGGAATAAAGTTGCCCGAATTGTCGGCACTGTCAGGATTATCCAATACTTTAAATACCCGCTCGCTTGCAATCATTCCCATTTGCAATACATTGAATTTATCTGCAATTACACGCAACGGACGAAACAACAAATTCAAACATAAAATAAATGAAGTAACAATGCCAGCTATTTCAACCGCTCTATCATCAGTAATATAAATAGATTGTTTAGCAGCCCACCAAACTAATAAGCCAGATGAAAAAGCTAATATCAATTCTACAATAGGATAAAATAATGAATATGCCATTATAGAACGGATGTTTGCATTGCGATGTTCTTTATTAATAGTATCAAATTTTTTTGCCTCTTTTTCTTCAGCGGCAAAAGCCTGCACAACACTTATACCTGTAATATGCTCTTGCACAAAAGCATTTAGTGCCGCTACTGCATTGCGTACCCGCATAAACGATTTGTTTACGCTTTCTTTAAAATAATAAGTAACAATCATCAATACCGGGAAAGGTGCAATACAAATCAAAGTCAGTTTCCAATCAACAAAAAACATGTACACCAATACAGCCACAATAGAAAGTAAATCTGCAATGATAGGAATCAAGCCATCGCTAAAAATATCATTAATAGATTCTATATCATTAATGGTACGAGTAGTTAGTGTACCAATAGGCGTTTTGTCGTATTGCGAAAGATTAAGATGAAGGATTTTTTTGTAAGTAGCCACACGTATATCTTTTACTACGCTTTGTCCTAACGATGCGGTATAAAATGAAAATATAAAACGGCAAATAGATTCAATTATCAATATTACAATTTGAATTATTGTTATACCGATAATTACTTGTCCCGGCGTTTGCAAAAACCATACAGCATGCGCTTTTAGTCCTTTATTTAACGTTAATTGAATTAACCATGGGCGTATTGGAGAAAGTACTGCTAAAAAAATAGCTAAAAAAATGGACCAGTAAAATTTGCCTTTATATGGAGTAACGAAAAACAATAAGCGACGAAGCAATGATACATCTACAACTTTTTTTCTTTTTCTCTGTTCGCTCATACAACAAAGGTAGGTATTGAAATATTTTTCAATTACCCGTTTTATTACTATTGATAGAAATGATAAAATGCAATTGAATAAGCTTCAACACTTCGCTTGAATAAAAGTTTAATAGTAGCAATGCTGATGAACGAAACCGATAGCTATCGGGTGTGACACAACTATGCTTAACCGAAGAACATATGCCCGTATCAAAAAAAAATACATTGAGAACTACTCTCCCTCCATCTTTTTATTGTAGGCCTTTATAAATATTGCACCGAGGTTTTTGTACGGTGGTACATAATCATCCCAGCTTTCACGTACTTCTTTGTTGGGATCGGCAGAGAATAATTTTGTAAGATTGGCCCACATATCCTGCCACCCTAATGTTTTACCGGAAATAAAGGTTTGATTTAAATAATTTAATATCGGACGGTTAATATCACCTTTACCTATTTCTTTTGTTGAAATAATATGCGCATCAGGGCATATCTCTAATATCTGTTTTAAATTTTTATACCCGCCACAACTACCCAACACAATAACTTTTGCATTGGCGGGCATTCTGTCGATAGTACGTGGTAACCAATAGCTGTGTCCACGATGAATAACCACTGCAGGATATAGATCGTTTCTGCTTAAATACCTGCCCAAGTGAATTTGAGCAGAATCATCCAAATTATCATCAGATTCTAACGGACGATTAGCGAATATCCAAACCTTTTTGCCTCTTAATGATTTAATAGTTACCCATTCTTTTTCCATCGTTATACGCCAATCGGCCAGAGCAAATGAACTAACAAAACTTTTGAAAGCTGCTTTGCCATCATCATCTCCAAAAAAGAAAACCTGCTGAATCACTCTATCACTATCATCTACCAAATATTTATGATCAACTGTATAAATAGAAGGAATTCCTATTACTTTAGTAAGATCGATCTTACTGTCGTTTGCAGATAGAAAAATAGTTTTTAATAAGCCGTAAATAATTTTTCCCCTGTTACTGTTTTCCTCAATACTGCGGTCTTCATTAGCAATTACATTTTGCAAAATATTATTCAATAAAGTTTTATTCTTAATGCTGCTATAACTGTCCGCAACATCTACCGCATCTTCTAAACTTGCTGATCTATCCAGGTTATCAACAAAAGCTTTCATCAATATTTCTGAATTACGCGGAGGCATTAAGCGTAAAAAAGTATCCAGGTGGTTAAAGTTTGCAGCCATTTTAATGAACTTCTTAAAGTAGTCCATATTTACGCTCATCAGCAAAAAATCGGTACGGGGTCTTTCCCCTAATTTTTGCAACATGCGGGCAAAACTGTGCTTATAACTGGATGTGTAAATATCATTCTCACCCATCACGATCATGTAATAAATATCCGTTGCCGACAACGGATTGAGTGCACGCATACGAATATCCAAATTCGTTTCTTCGTGCAGGTTATTAATTGGCGTTATAAAATGTTCCAATGCTTTACGCTGTAACATATCCCGCAAGCCATTAGAGCCAAACATCGCAATAGGCGTATCACCACTTGCCAATCGCATACTATATTTTATTTCTGTTTTTACCAACAGCTTAAAATATCCGACGCTATCATATCCTTGTTCATCTGTACCAACAAATTGTTTAATACTGTCAATAGTTTGAATGCCTTTTAAAATATTATCCAAAAAAGGAAAATACAATAAGGCTCTTGGAGTTTTACTTAACTGTGCTATTTGTTTTACAACAGCATCATTACTACGATGAATTAATTTTCCTTCAGGAGAATAAGATGCCTGTGCATAAGAATACAATTGAACGGGATCACGCAAAGCAGCGGCAGCTAACAAACTATCTGCAAAAGGTTCATTTGCATACTGGCCAATTTGCGACAATGTTTTTTCGGGATATAATGCGCAATACTTTAAGAACAATATCTTTCTTGCATCGCTATAGCCTTTATTTGTTTTAAATATTTCTGCATTAATTTTTCCAACTTCGTAATGAAGGTCGTTGAAAAATGGTGCTATACTTTGGCTATCTATATTGGCTTTACATATCTTTTCAAAACTGTTAACCAACTCGGGAGCTAATGTTGGGTTTAATTGCCTTGATCTCCACCCTAGTCTAAATTCTCTTACCATTTGTTCAATAAATCGCAGGTAAGTAACTTTTTCCTGGTTGTTGCTAATTGTAGTATTGGTCTCAATAAAATCCTGTAATGCATTTACTTTTCTAATTAAGGCATCGGTGATCTGTAAATTAATTTCATCGCTTGCAGATGCTTTGATCATTCCATCCTGCTTACCATCAGCAGCATCGCAATATTTTTGTTCCTTGTCTATTAAATCATGAAAATAAACACGGCCAATAGGAATTTTTACAGTATCTTTTATTGATACGTTAAATGCAAAAGCACTTATAAAAACAAAGAATAATATTAATGTGGAAACAAGTTTTTTCATAAAAATCAGCATCGTGTACCCGATAAGCTAAAGAGGCTCAATGCAAATATCGTTTATTATGACTAGTAATTCAAATATGACGTTGCTTTGGGTTAACAATTTGATAATACAGATATGCGCCAATGCTGATGTTTAGCTGAAAATGATAGTTAAATTTGTGTAACAATAGGCTTATGAGTAAAAAAATTTTAATTGCAGATGATGAAGCCGATATCCTCGAAATCATTCAATTTAATCTGCAAGCGGAAGGGTATGAAGTTTTTACCGCAAAGAATGGCGATGAAGCAATAGAATTGGCAAAATTGCACCAACCGGATCTGATCATTTTAGACATTATGATGCCAGGCAAAAATGGCATCGAAGTTTGTAATATCCTCCGTCTTCAACCTGCATTCAAAAACACGCTTATCGTTTTCCTTACAGCATTAAGTGATGAAGGCACAGAGATACGTGGGCTTGAAACAGGAGCTGATGATTATCTCACTAAACCAATCAGTCCAAAAGTTTTAGTTAGCAAGGTAAATGCATTGTTTAGAAGACTGAATAATAAAAATGCCAACGGTCATCAGCCGGAAGGCGCCACTCTTTTACAAATCGGCGATCTGCAAATTGATCGTGAAAAATATGTGGTGAATCTTCACAACAATGAAATAATATTAGCACGTAAAGAATTTGAATTGCTGGCATTACTGGCATCACGCCCCGGCAAAGTTTTTTTACGCAACGAAATTCTTAACCAGGTTTGGGGTACGGAAGTAATAGTTGGCGACCGCACTATTGATGTACACATTCGTAAGATCAGGCAAAAGTTAAATATGGATTGTATAACCACCGTTAAAGGCGTTGGTTATAAATTCGAAATGTAATGTTATAAATTCCCAACCAGGGCACTTCTCAATAATTCAAGCGATAGTCTATGGATCATCGCCTATGGACTATTAACCATCAATTATGGTTACTCACTCCAAACTTATTTCTGTATTTTTAATCAATGCTTCCAACAAAAAATTTTTCACCGCAACAATTATCAGCGCTAACAGCATTTTGTTTGTCTGTACCTATTGCTGCTGCATTGTACTATTTTAAGCCCGTTTGGTGGATAGCATTAATTACACTGGTAGTTATTTTTTTAGGCAGCTTTGCGCTAATACTATTCATGGTACAGCGTTTTGTTTACCGTAAAATAAAACTTATATATAAGCTTATTTATCAAACCAAGGCAAGTAAAAGAGAAGAGTTCTATTATAAAAATATTCTTCCACAAAAAAGTATTGATGAAGTTAGAGAAGACGTTGAAAAATGGGCAGAACAAAGAAGGGCTGAAATTGAATTATTAAAAAAGAATGAAGCCTTCAGAAAAGAATTTTTACAAAATCTTTCGCATGAATTAAAGACACCCATATTTGCTATACAAGGCTATGTAGATACTTTATTAAACGGCGCGTTAGAGAAACCAGAAGTAAACCGAAAATTTTTAAGCAGTACGTCGCGAAACATCGATAGGCTTGTTAATCTTTTAAATGATTTAGATGAAATCTCTAAACTGGAAAGTGGCGAACAGCTATTGTACAAAGAAAATTTTGTTATCCAGGACCTGATCAAAGAAGTATATGAAACATTATCTATAAAGGCAGAAGAAAATAATATCAGGTTAACTATTAAAAAAGGATGTGAGGTGCCATTAACTGTTTTTGCAGATAAAGAAAAGATCAGGCAAGTACTTATTAACCTTGTTGAAAATGCTATTAAATATGGTAAAAAGAATGGCTTAATAGAAGCCAGTGCATACAAAATTGATGGTAAGCTTATTCTAATAGAAATTGGCGATGATGGCGCAGGCATTGCAGAAGAGCATTTAAAAAGAATATTTGAACGCTTTTACAGAACTGACCAGGCAAGAAGCAGAAAAATTGGCGGCAGTGGATTAGGTTTATCAATTTGCAAACATATTGTAGAAGCGCACGGGCAAACAATTCATGTTCGCAGTTCATTAGATGTTGGCTCCACATTCGGATTTACATTGGAGAGTAAAAGAGATTAACTGTAAATTCCAATTATAAGGACTTCAATAATTCAATCTCTCTTAATCTTTCTATGTCCTATCAGCTATATATCATACACTGTAAATAAAAAAGGGCAGAATAGAAATCCCGCCCTTTGCACAAAGAGAAAATTTACCTGCCCAACAAATAATTTACTAACCCTTATTTGTTTGTATTATCAAATGTATAAGCTGCATGTTACGCTTGCATGAATGCTGCGTTATGAAATATTTACCAAATGAATTTACATTTTGGTAACCTTGTATTCATAATTTCTAAATATGAGTGTAAGAACTTTGCATGCAAACTATATCGCTTCCCTTGGAAAAAAGAAAAATAGACGTAGCGGTTATCTCTGATGTTCACCTTGGTACTTACGGGTGCCGTGCAAGTGAAGTATCCCGCTATCTTTCCACTATCGATCCTTCAATTTTAGTATTAAACGGCGACATTATTGACATCTGGCAGTTCAGTAAAAAATACTGGCCGGCAGGACATATGCAAGTGATCAAGCAAATTACGAGTATGCTTAGCCGTGGTGTTAAAGTTTATTACGTTACCGGCAATCACGATGAAATGTTACGCAGATTTGAAAACTTTTCTATCGGCGATTTTCATATTGTGAACAAGCTTATCATTCATCATAACAATAATAAGCGCAGCTGGATATTTCATGGTGATGTATTTGATGTTACGATGAAGTATAGCAAGTGGTTAGCCAAGTTGGGCGCTGTTGGTTATGATATGCTGATAATGATAAACACGTTCATTAATTATATCAGCAAAAAAATGGGAAGAGGAAAGATCTCTCTTTCTAAAAAAATAAAGAACTCGGTAAAGAGTGCTGTAAAATATATTAACAGCTTTGAAAATACTGCAGCTGATATTGCTATTGAAAAGGGATATGACTATGTTCTTTGCGGTCATATACATCAACCTTGCAACCGGGAGATTGTTACACCAAAAGGCAGTGTTCAATATTTAAACTCGGGTGATTGGATCGAAAATTTAACCGCATTGGAATATGCAAACGATAACTGGACTGTATATCAATACCAACAAGACAACCAGGTAAAAGAATTAAATGATTCTTATTACATGGATGAAGCAGCTTACTTACGTACTACCGAATTATTTAAAATGATGATGCAGGATTTTGAATTAGCATCTTGATACTGGAATTTGGACATTGGAATTTAAATGAAAGTACTATACGCCATACAAGCAACAGGCAACGGACACATTAGTCGTGCAACAGAAATTATTCCTTTGCTAAAAAAGAAATGTGATCTTGATATTTTAATAAGCGGTACAGAAGCTGAAGTAAAGCTAGATCACGAAATAAAATACAAACGCAAGGGATTTAGTTATGTGTTTGGTAAAAAAGGCGGCATAGATTTTTATGCTACTTTTAAAAAAATGCAATCGAAAAGATTCTTGAGCGAGATCAAAAATTTTCCTGTTGAAGATTATGATCTGGTAATAAATGATTTTGAACCCGTAAGTGCATGGGCTTGTAAAATAAAGAATGTTCCCTGCGTTGCAATGAGCCACCAGTTTGCGGTATTAGATAAAAATGCACCTCGTCCAGATAAGTTTGATCCTTTCGCTTTAATGGTTTTAAAATATTATGCGCCTTGCAAAACAGGTGTAGGCTTTCATTTTAAGAAATACAACTCAACTATTTTTACTCCTGTTATTCGCAAAGAAATTCGTAAGCCCAGGTAAGCAATAAAGGACATTATACTGTTTATCTCCCTGCATACAGCGAAGAAAAGCTTATAAAGTTTTTAAGTCAATATAAAAATGTGCGCTGGCATATTTTTTCCAAGCATACAAAAAAATCGTTTGTAGAAAAAAATTGTTGGGTTCGCCCGGTTAATAATGATGATTTTGCTGAAAGCTTTGTTAGCTGCGAAGGGATTATTTCAGGAGGTGGTTTTGAAACGCCGGCAGAAGCATTGTATATGGGTAAAAAATTATTGGTTATTCCGATGAAGAATCAATACGAGCAACATTGTAATGCGGCCGGTGCCAAACAATTTGGAGTGCCTGTATTAAAAAGCTTAAAGAACAAGCACGCTGATAAAGTAAAATATTGGTTAGAGAATGAACAAAATATTAAGGTTGATTTTCCGGATGAAACCGATAAAATAATTGACCTGGTTTTAGCACAAAAGAAAGCGTTTAAAAATGCTGCGAAAGAAAAATTCAGCGGAGATATTATTCAGAATCCTGCAGACATATTTATGCCGAAAACTGCTTTATAATTTTATTTTTTCAAATCTTCCAGAAGCTTTCTTGCATCACCGGATAATTTAGTGGCTGCCGATTTATTGTTTTGCATAAATGTAAATTGGCTGCAATCTTCATTATTCATTTTAAAATAAATATCCTGCACTACTACATTGTTTTTAAAAAAGTGAATAGAGCCATCATATCCGCAATTTGATTTTCCTTCAACAACAGATCCGGTAATTACATTTGTAAGCTTATTTATAGTATCCCTGCTTTTAATACTTTTTATTGTTGCAACCGAATTTTGGCTTCCTGAAAAATATTGAACATATACGCTATCAGAGCTACTAATAAGCTCTTTTAATTCTTTATTAGGATGATTGCAGGAAGCCGCGAAAACTATTACTGATAATAAGATCGAATTTTTTATCATGATAAATCAAATATACTGTTTTGGTAAATATAGAACGGCGAACAATTATAAAAAATAGGAAGTAATTGTATTGATCACTAGCTCTAAACCTATAAAAACAAAACCACCCAATACGACTATTGGGTGGTACAAGCTTGAGAAAATTTGCTATTTGCTTAAGGAACTTGTTTGATTGCTATGCTATTAAAATTCTTATTTTATTCTGCTTCCATTTGTGTCATACTCGTAAACGGATGTCAACTGCCCTTCTTCATCATAATTATTCCATTTACCGGTATACATGCCATGTGAATATTCTCCTTCGTTCTGTTTTGCTCCGTTACTGTAATAACTAACCGACTTTCCATGATACTGTCCGTATGCATCAAGCGGCAATGTTGCCATTAGTTGTCCGTTTGCATAATACTGCGCATAAAACGTACGCACATCATTTTTTGCAATGATCACCTGGCGGATAGTACCGGCAGAATCTTTCATTAACTGACACACCATTTTGTTTGGCCTGTTTAAATAATAAACAGCAGTTACAAAATCTGTACGCTTATAAGGCTTTGTATAAGTAGTATCACTATTCTTTATCACTGAATCAATCACCGTCATATCTATCTTTCGTAATACTGCTTCAGCCTTTTTACTTTTTTGATTACAACTAAAAAGTAAAGCCAGGAATAAAAGAACTAAACCTCCATTTTTTTTCATAACCTCTCTCACGTAACGTAAGCTTTATTACTAATTAAATTTAGTCCATGCTTTCCACCATGTATCACCAGGTGCACAAGCCCCTTTGTAATTAACCGCTGTAAAACCTGTTGCCAATTTACTATGTGTAAATGAAGCGCCGGCTATTGCTACTGATGAATTTGTTGGATTGAAATCAGGATTAGTATAATTAAATGGAGCTGTTAAACCTACATCTGTATTGTTAGCCAAAATACTGTTACCATACGATGGTGTATTATACCAATCAGTAATTGTTTGAGTGGTATTTGCAGTAAGTGGTGCATTGATATTTCCTGAAATGCTATACAAAATAGGAGTAGGACAACCTGCAATGATCGTATTTTGTACAAACAAGGAAGCAGGAATATTATTATCGGTAGGAACACCTTTAGTAGCATCAATATACAATCCATTAGGATAGCCCATTATAATTGAATTGAATAGAGACAAGCTTGAATTTCTTCTTATCTGTGCACCCCATACAAATAAATTATTACCATTGTTGCCTAACGTTTCTTTAGGACCCATAACTGTCATATTAGAAAATACTGCTGCAGTTTGAGGCAATAAAGCGCTTCCGTTTGCATCGTTATCACTTTCAAATGCTTCACTTTTAGAAATATCAGCAACAGCAGAATCTCTTAAAGAAATACCAAACTGAACTTTACCGCTAAAGCCATTATCAGTATCAAAATCATCATCTAATGTGCGGAAAGAAATAAGATGTGTACATTTAACAGTACCGCCAAACCACTCAAAAGAATCATCGTTTGAATAAGATACCTGTACATTATCTACAATAGTATTGCTACCAACGCCGCCAAATGTTAAACCATTGATCTCTTTATCTGGCAAGAAAGCGAAACCTGCATATTCAATACGCACATATCTTAAGACACCACTATTGTCTGCAGGGTTTTGACCTTGTGTGGCTGGTGTACCATATAAACCCAAACCATCACTATTATTGATACCGCCTTCAATTTCACCAACACCTTGCACACCATTGAAAGATGCATTAGTTGGTGCATTACCTAAAAGAACCAATCCTGCCCAATCTCCACGTTGAGGAGTTGCAGCTTCTGAAGTAAATACAATTGGTTTATCAATTGTACCATCAGCAATAATTTTACAGCTTCTTGTTATAATTAAAGCGCCATTTTTTCCTGTTTCCCCTACTATTTTAGTTCCGGGTTCAATGGTTAAAATTGCACCGTTGGTTACGTACACCAATCCACGTAATTTGTACGTATAAGAAGCTTTTAGTGTACGGTTAGCTGTTATACGTCCTTCCAAAATAGTATTTTCATTGTCTGTTGGTGGAGTATTATTATTTAAAGTTCCATCAACTTCTATTTTTCTACAACTATTCGTAAGCGCCATAACGAATAATGTACCATAGATAAATAACTTTTTCATTGTATTTTTTTGGTTTAAGTTTTAGTTTTTAATTATTATGCGATTATTATTTTAGAAATTATATCCAAGGGAAATGCTGACATTGCTTCCGTATTTTCTTTTGATAGCAAAAGCATCTATGCCTTCATCATACTTACCATTATCATTCAAATCGTTGTAAAAAATAGCTTGTTGATTCAGAATATCAGATATGTTTAGCTTGATCTCTCCTTTAGCTTTTAATACTTTTTTTGCTATCTGGAAATCTAAAACAGGTCTTGGAGCTTCCCATATTGGCGGTTGATCCAAACCACCTACATAAGCAATTCTTCTTCCGATCTGATTAAAGAGCAATGTTGTGCTGATACCGTATTTTTCAACATCATATTGTATCGCCGCATTTAAAAGATAAGGGCTCTGTCCCTGCATTGGTCTTGATTCGCCACCGGGAGTACCAACCATACCACCAATACCATTAACCCTGTTAAAGATGTAAGAGAAATTACCCTGTACAGTAAAGTTTTTAAGCTTAGGATTAAAATCAAGCTTTTTTCTAAACTCTAGTTCTGTACCAAAGCTGTTAGCATCTTTTGCGTTTAAGAAATTATATGTGCTGCTTGATGCACCTGAAGTAGCATTAAAGTAAACTTCTATAGGATTCTTAAAGTATTTATAGAAAACCCCTATCGTAAATAATTCTCCTGCACGTGGATATAATTCATATCTTAAATCGAAGTTGGATACTTTTGTTCTTTCCAATCCTGTATTACCTGCTACAGTTGCACCTAGATCAAAATCATAAAATTGAAACGTACTTAATTCTCTGAACTCAGGACGAATTACTGTTTGAGAAGCTGATAATCTTACATTGGTTAAGTTGTTTACTTTATATGTTAAGTTCAACCCAGGTAAGAAATCAGTTTTTTTATTATTTACAAAACGGGGATCACTTTTTCTAACACTGCCAATAAGCTGATCATAGTCTTCTACTCTTAATCCCCATACAGCACGGATCTTATCACCAAATTGATTATCGAATTGTATAAACCCTGCGTTTAAAATAGAATTGGCTAAATAACGATAGCTTGTTCCTGTTAATTCATTTAAAGCAAATTTATTATCGCTGCCATTTCCAAAATTTTCAGGAGCAAATATTTTATCGGGCGATAACATTCTTAATGCCTGGTTATCGCTTGGAAGATAAATAGCAAAAGGTCTTGAATCAAACAACCTGTCTTTAACCTGGAAGAAATATCCTGCTTTAATAGTTTGTGCAAAATTCTTTACTTTAAAAGTTTTGCTTAGATCACCTCCGGCAGTATAAACATAATCACTTAAGGATCCAAAATACCTGCTTCCGCTTTTTTGTGAAGCATTAGAAGCACCAATGGCTGCCAAAAACGGACCATCAACTTCTGTTTGTATATATTGTAACCTGCGTTGATCAGGAATGTATTGATCTAAAATATTAAAGCTGCCGAACCAATGTAATTTTAACTCAGGTTTTTTAATGTTATGATCACCGGTAACACTTGTGTTAAAAAAAGTATTTGCTTTAAAGGCAAGTTCCGAGGCAGAAACAGGATCACCCGTTGCCAAAACTCTATTTTCAAATTCTTTTCCTGTACGTAATGTAGCGTAGTTGCTTGTATTAACATTCAGCGTATTCTTAAAAGCAATCTTAGTATTATTTCCAATTTGGAATGTAAAGTTGGCTAAAGCACCTGTTAAAACCTCTGTGCTATATTTTTTGTTTTGGTAATCGAAGCTTAGATCGGGAACATTATTCTGAAAAGAATTTATTTGATTTTCAAAGTCTGTTCTTTTGTTTGTTCTGTTATAATTCAAAGCAAGAATGGCTGCCAATTTTAATCTTGATCCTAATTTTTTATTAAATCCGCCATTAATTAAAAACCCTTCATTTACTAATGGAAATATATTAGAACTGTTTTTTTCTGTGCTCCAAATATTTTTGAAATCTTTTGCATAAGCAGTTTTTTCAGCTTGAGTTAAAGCATCAAATGCAGTTTTATTAGGTATGTTAGAAGGCAATGCTCTTGTGCCATTATCAAAACCTAAAAAATCTGTATTACTTCCTTGATAGGTATAAAAATCTTTTCCAATAGTTTGTGTATTAAACCCGGTGCTTACCTGTACGTTAAGAAAATCTTTTGCAGGTACATCTTTGGTATTCACTTGTATCAAGCCACCAGCCCATTCGCCCGGTAGTTCCGGAATAAATGATTTATTGATGATGATATTGTCAATAATAGAAGAAGGAAGAATATCAAAGCTGAATACTTTACGATCCGGTTCTGTACTGCTTAATAAAATACCATTTAGCATAGCCTGGTTATAGCGATCTGCCAAACCACGTACTACTAGGTATTTACCTTCTTGTATAGACGTTCCGGGAACTCTTTTTAAAACTTCCCCTGTATTTTTATCCGGCGACCTTCTGATTGCTTCTGCACTGATAACCTGTGCAACAACCGGCGTGTTTTTTTGATAAGCAATTAAAGCAGCGACCGTTTCTTTTTTTGCTGATGATCTAACTACCACACCGGTTTCTGTTTTAGAAGCCGATTCCATTTGTATTTCTAAATTTAATACCTGGTTAGCTGCTACCTCAACATCAGTAAGCTGTTTAGTAGAATATCCAACAGAAGATAAAGTGATGGTGTATTTTTTACCGGCATTTACTGTAATAACAAAGTATCCATCAGTATTTGATACGGCTGCGCCTTTTTCACCATCAATTGATATAGATACTCCCGATAATTTATTTCCGGTTTTAGAGTCAGTTATTTTTCCTTCTATTTTTCCTTTTTGAGCAAAGGAAATAAAGGAAAAGAGGATAAGTACGGTTGTGATCGACAAGAATCTCATTGCGTTTTAGTTTTGCCCGCAAAGGGACAGCTTACGCATTATTCCAATGTTACGTAAAGGTTACCAAATTGTTAAGAGGTTTCCTGTAAATCAAAAAAGGCTACTCGTATTGAGTAGCCTTAAATATTATATTTTTTTTAATTTAATTCTATGGTGCTGCATCCCACCATACTCTGTCTGTTATTTTAGCATCCGTATTTTGAGGTTGTGGGTTGGTGCTTATTTCCTGTTGAGAATAAATATATTTTCTTGGAATTATTGTAATTCCAGCCTGTGGATTCTCTACTATTGACAAATTAGGAAATCCTGTTCTTCTCCAGTCATTATAGTTTTCAACAGAAAGCAGGTCTGCAATTGATTTCTCTTCCATTATTCTTTGCAAAGCATTACCGCTTGTAAGAGTTCCTCTGGCGGCTAAATAATTAGTCACACTTACATCATTTACATCCAATCCTAATTTAGCCATATTGTCTTTTACTCCTTGCTGATAAATTGGTTCAGCAGCCGCAGCGCCTGATGTTATGAGAGTTGCTTCAGCTTTTAAGAACTGTAATTCTGAATATGGAAGAATTCCTACTGAAGCACCGGGAGCTGCAAAATAATCAGCTAATGTTGAGTATATCGTAACATCCGGTACAACATCAGAACTATTTATTCTGCCTAAATAAGAGTCTTGTGAACCTTTGTTAGCAATAATAGGCAATCTTGGGTCGTTTCGTGCAATCAGCGAATCAATAAGAGTAGCAGATAACACTACACCACCTTGCCCTAATTCAGTATTTTTAAACCAAGGACTTTCATGTCCTGCTGCATCTGCATAAAAATTAGCAGTAGCTTCATCACCCGTGCCTGTAAATGCATTATCAAGAGCTGCTAACGCTAAATTTGCCTGTGTTACTGCATCATGTCCAGGTGCTTTTGTAAGGTGCATATAATGTCTTGCTTTTAACGCATATGCGAATTTTATCCAGTTGTCCATATCACCTCCGTATAGAAAATCATCGGCTCCAGGTGTTAAATTCCCAGGCTCAAGTTGATTTTCTGCAATGGCACTATCAAGTAATGCAAATACAGTGTTGTAAATTTCTTCCTGACTTTGGTAAGTTGGTCTAAGGTTACCTTCAAATGCTTCATCAAATGGCACATCTCCCCACATATCTGTTGTAACTCCTAAAGAATAGGCCATTAATACTTTCGATATTACCCCATAAGAATGGTTGTTATTTTTTTCTGCAGCATCTCCTAAACGTTTAATATTCTGCATTATGTTGATATACATTTCACCCCATGTATATTCTGCATCAGAAGTAGCAAATTTGTAGCTTTCAAACTGAGGCAAAGGCTGATTTAATGATAATTGTTGCATCCAGTATGCATTTATTTCAGCAATACCAGAGGTATTTTGTGTGGAAAAGCTACCACCTGCCACCGTTGTAGAAATATCTACAATAATAGGAGGTAAAAGCAAGTTTTCCGGTGCTGATAATGGATTATTAGGATCGACATTTACATCCAAAAACTTTTTACAACCAACTGTCGAAAAAACAGTCGCCATAAAAATTAATCCGTATATTATTTTATTTTTCATTTCAAAAAATTTAAATATAAAAGAATGGGTTTATTAGAATGTTGCTTTTACTCCAACAATATAAGACCTGGTAGTAGGAGTTTGGAAGTTAGTAACTCCTTGTCCGTTTGTACCACCTGATATACTTGCTTCAGGATCACCCGAAGTGAAACTTGGTGCATATATCCATAAATTATTTGCACTAAGACTTACAGTTAAAGATTTAAAGAACATTTTTTTAGACCCCGTTCCTAAAGTATATCCAACACTTAAAGTACGTAATTTAACATAAGTACCATCTTCAATATTAGATTCTGTAATACTTGAAATTGCCGGCCAATAATCCTGTGCCGTTATCTCGCTGGTGTTAGGCAATCCTGAGCTTGCATAAACCGAATTAGGAACAACAAAAGGCTTATCCCTGTTTTCTGTTACTTTAGACGTTCCGTAGAACCACATATAGTTATCATCCAAATTCAAAACATCCCCTCCTTTTTTCCAATCTATCAAAAAGCTTACAGATAATTTTTTATAGGTAAAGGTGTTGTATAAACCCGCAGTAAAATCAGGGTTTATATTACCTATTGGCTGGTAATCTGTGCTCGAAATGGGTATTCCGTCGTCATCTACCTGTATTTGTCCTTGATCATTTCTTACATATCCTAATCCATAAAGAATTCCATATGGCTGATCCTTGAATAAAAATACACCTGCATTATTAAATCCACCTAGCTGAATGCTTGGTACATCATTTCCTAAGGAAGTTACTTTACTACGTATACGTGTAAATGTTAGGTTTACATCCCATGTGAAATTTTTCGTTTTAACCGGTGTTCCACTTATTAAGAATTCAAATCCTTTGTTTTGAATTGACCCTACGTTATCAAGCCTTTGTAAAAACCCAGAACTTGGATTAGATGGGATCTGGCTTAACAAATCTTTAGATTCTCTAACAAAATAAGACCCTTCAAAAGAAAGTCGATTTTTGAGAAATTTCAATTCTGTACCTACTTCAAATTCATTTAAACTTTCATTTTTTAAATTAGGATTACCCTGAACATTAATCAATCTTGCTCCATTAACAGGTCCCGTTCCTGGGTCATAAGGGAAATTCTGATGATTAATGCCAATTCCCGAACCAAGTATATAAGGAGTACTTGTAGAATAAGTAGGAATATTGTCATTACCAACAGAGGAGTAAGAAACACGTACCTTACCAAAACTAAGTGCAGAGTTTTTATCCATAAGTTCTGAGAAAATAAATCCAAGCCCTGCTGACCCGTAAGGATAATATTGTTTATTAGCAGCAAGAAGTGAAGATCCATCATATCTGCCTGTTAAACTCAATTCCAACATTTTTTTATACTCTAGGTTAGCCTGGGCATAAAAACCTACTTTTCTAACTTTGTTTATAACATCAGATACCAAGAAGCTGGTTGCATTATTAATATTGTAAAATCCGGGAATATTTAACCCCACACCAGATTGAGTATAGCTATCTGAGAATTCAGAAGATAAATTGTTACCAATCGTTAATGAACCATACAGATCTTTATTAAGATCCTTATGTAAGGTAACTATGAAATCATGATTAATCTTACGATAATCCTGCAGTCTATTTGAAACCCCTCCTACACCTGTTCCGAATACACCATTATTAATGGTATTCGCTTCAAAATATCTTGAATTGTCAGAATAAACATCCATACCAAGTCTTTCAGTAATCGTTATCCATTTTGCAGGAGTATATACCAAATTAGCTACTGGTAAGAACCTGTTAACTGTTGATGTAAAGCCAGAATTTTCTATTGTATAAAATGGATTGTTTCTTGACAATGTTCTATACAATCTTTGCGTACCGTCAGGCCATGTAGAAGGCTGAGGATTCCATGTAATTGGCGCAGCGTAAATTGCCCATAATGGATTCGTTAAATTATTTCCCTCCTGCGTTCTATCGTTAACTGTATTTATATAATTTAATTCAATAGTAGCAGTGAAATTACTGGTAACCTGATTGGTAAACTTGCCAAAAAACACATTACGTGTAAAGGCTGTAGTAGGTATTATACCCTGATTATTCAGATAAGAATAAGAAACAATATATTGTGACTTATCTGAACCGCCAGTTACACTTATATTATTATCAGTAGTTTTTCCTGTTCTAAAGAATATCGCTCTTGGATCATATGTTTTAACCGGTAATCCATCAACTTTTAAGGTATCTACTCTTGCACCAAAAGATTGACTGCTTGCTGTACCTTGAATACTACCATTAATGTAAATACCATCTAATCCTTGTGCATATTTAGTTTGATATTCTCCTAAAATGGCATTATCAAATTTTAAACTTGAGCTAACACTAACAACAGGTTTTGAACCTTTGCTACCGGTTTTGGTTGTAATAATAATAGCACCTCTTGCAGCGGCAGAACCATATAAAGCTGTAGCAGCACCGCCTTTTAACACGGTAATTGATTCGATAATACTTGGATCAAGATCAATAGCCCTGTTTGATGTACTACCCTGGTTAAGGGCTGTATTATTAATCCCCTGGCTGAACACATCGATCGCACCAGGTTCACTGTTATCAATAGGCACCCCATCTACAACAAATAATGGCTGATTTTCTTGTAATAAAGACACATTGCCTCTAATCACAATACGAGAAGAACTTCCCGCCATTCCGCTTGAGTTAGTTATTTGTACACCGGAAACTTTACCGGCTAACGCATTTACCACGTTATCTTGCTTAGCTTGTACCAAGGTTTCTCCATTAACCTCCTGTGTACTGTAAGTAAGTTGTCTTTTTTCCCTTTTAATACCTAATGCTGTTACAACTACCTCTGTCAGGCTCTTGGTTTCCTTTTCCAACGAAACAGAAACTGTTTCTCCGCCTGATACGGTAATAGTTTTTGAAGTGTAGCCAACCCCTGAAATTTCAAGAGTAGCAGAAGCGCCCGGGATATCAACGGTAAATGAACCATCTGCCGACGTACTAGCGCCAGCAGTTGTTCCTTTAACCTTTACTGATATCGAAGATAATGGCGAACCGTCTTTAGAATCAGTCACTTTCCCTTTTACCTGTGACTGAGCAAAAACGAATACAGTGCTACATAAAAGCACCGTAAGAAGTAATGCGATTTTTCTCATAGCTTTGTTTTACGTTATCAATAATTATTGAATAATAGTTAAATTTAGATAATCTTTAACAAAAAACAAGACAAGAGTAAAAAAAAATTTGCTGCGTGAAATAGAAAAATATTCAAAATGAGGTTTTAAAACATTTTATTTTTGAATAAATGCCAAGTTTTTAACGAGAATATTGATGATTTTATAAATATTATTTTCATTCTCTACATTTAATTCAGATTAACTGTATTATAATTAATAAATCTTAGATTTCCCGCCTTATAATTTATCAGCGCTTATAAGCATTCATAGAAACAAATAACAGCATATTATATTATCTAATAGTTATTATTAATAAAGTTTTTATGAGTATCTACAATAACTCTATTTTTGCGCCAACTTTAAACTACTGTCATGGCACTAAATTCTATTCTGAAAATATTTTTACCAAAAGATCGCGTATTTTATCAATTATTTGAAAGTGTTGCCGAAGAATTGATAAAAATGGGAGAAAAGCTAAAAGAAGTTGTAAGCGAGCCGGATTTTGATAAAAGAGCGCAACTGATCCAGGAAATAGAAGACATGGAACACGTGAATGATGATTACACGCACAACATTTTTACTGAACTAGGAAAGAATTTTATTACCCCTTTTGACCGTGAAGATATTCACTATTTAGCCAGCGCACTGGATGATATTGCCGACTACATCTATGCTTCAGCAAAAAAGATCAATTTTTATCGTGTTAATCCTAACGATACCGGTATGCAAAAAATGGCAGAGCTTATTGCTGCAGGATGCCATCATATACACAAAGCTGTAATTGAATTACGCAATATGAAAAATATGCGCCAGATCACTGACGCCCTGGTAGCTATCAATAGTATAGAAAACCAGGCAGATGATATTTTTGATATGAGCATTGAACGATTATTTGCTACCGAACCAGATGCTAAAGAAGTTATTAAAAAAAGGGAAATATACCAGGTAATGGAAATTGTTACTGATAAATGCGAAGATGCCGGCAATGTTATTGAATCTATTATTGTTAAATACGCATAGCAATAAAAACAATAACTAAACTAATTACTCAACGAAAATTCCCAAACTAATTATATGGCATTACTAGTGGTGATTATCATTTTGTGCATCGTCTTCGATTTTATTAATGGTTTTCACGATGCAGCCAATTCCATTGCCACCATTGTTTCTACCAAAGTACTTACTCCTTTTCAGGCAGTTGTGTGGGCAGCTTTTTTTAATTTTATAGCTTATTACATTTTTACTGATTTCAATGTAGCCAATACTGTTGCCAAAACTGTTCATAAAGATTCTATCACGCTCTTAGTAATTCTTTCAGGTATAATTGCAGCTATAATTTGGAATCTTATCACTTGGTGGTATGGCATTCCTTCTTCTTCTTCACACACATTAATCGGTGGATTTGCCGGTGCAGCTGTTGCATATCATGGTTTTGGCAGTATTGATTCGGGAAGCATCTATAAAACACTTTTATTTATTGTTTTGGCTCCTTTAATAGGTATGCTTATTTCAATAATCATTACATTAATTTTTGTACAAAAAAGTGTATGGCGAAGAATAATAATTTTAGCTGTTATAATGGCCTTATGCTTCTTTTTGGTTCCATTTAAAGATGACAGGAAAGGGTTATTTGAAAAATATGCACTTCTTTCATTAGGACTTATCTTTATTGGCACTTTTTTATACAGCTTTATTCGTGGAGAAAATGCATACCGCACAGCCAATATGTATAAAAAATTGCAGTTGGTTTCATCGGCTGCATTAAGTGTTGGTCATGGTGGTAGCGATGCTCCTTTCCAGCACATTGGGATCCTAAGCTTAGAATTCCACGTGGACAAGTTGTCGCG
>JADMIO011053084.1_pt1 | contig 54342 bp, 52 predicted proteins | sample 8958161 | NCBI WGS metagenome assembly JADMIO01 (sample SAMN16585339, study PRJNA669376) | soil metagenome | isolation source: Crop rotation soil | place: USA: Cullars Rotation, Alabama | collected 2011
GACACGGGCGTTTCCGCTGAGATGCTTTAAGAGTTGGGCAAGCCGCAAATTGGCCGTCACGCCTGCGAATGCAATCACCCCGACGTGTGTTAATTGAATGAAACTGTAAGTGCCACTGGACAGCTCTGCGGCGGAGACAGACAGAGGCGGCGCATTCCAGACGAGGAAAGCGATCAAAGGGCTGAAGGAACCGAGAATGGCTGAGGCCATGGTGAAGCTGAACAGAACGGCCAAAAACGATTGGCGCAGGCTGATATTCAACCCTAATAACGGAGCGAGCATCGCGTTGAGCAGGGTATTTCCGAAGGTGGTCAGGAGGATAATGAGAGGGAATTTGATCGCTACATAAAGACCCTGTTGTGGCGCTCGCCAACAGCCCATGGCCGCTCCGTACAATCCCGCTCCCGCTACGATCACAGTCAGGCACACTGCCAAACGAGCAGTATTCCATCTTTCCAGCCAGGCACTGATTGGCGCCGCTTCGCCGCGGAGTAAAATGGTCACTTCGCCAAAACGCGAGTTGGTCATCCCTGTCATAATTCTGAAAGTGGTTCATAAGGTTTTACTCCTATTGCAATTCGGCATCAAGAGTTCATGGTGCCAGGAGTCGTTTGCCCGCCTCGAAAATGGTTTCATAAAAACTGCCGTGAAAATACTGACGGCCAATGAATTCAACAGGTCCTGCAGGGTCCCAAATAAATGGACGAAGCACCCAGGCGATTTGGCTCCCGAGAAAAAGATTGGTGGCCAGCCAGGCAAGCAAAACGCGCAAGGCGACCATTTGCGTTTGCGTCCCATTCTTCAACAAAGGGTAGATTCTGACGTTTCCCGCAATCCCGGCGAAGGCGGTAAAAATGGCGAGCGTCAGTTGCAAAAGTCCATATTCAGGCGACGACAAACTGGTGCTTGTGCCCAAAGGAGGAGTGTTCCAAACAACGAACCAGGCAATGGGGCTTAGACCTGCCAGTATGAGTGAGGTGCTCCCAAAGCTCAATAGCACCAGCGCGAAGGTTTGGCGGAATGGGATGTTCAATCCCAGCAGAGGGGCTAACATCCCATTCAGCATTCCGTTGCCCAATGTCGTCAGCAAAATCACCAACGGAAGTTTTATCCCGGTGAAAAGCGCCTGCCAACTGTCGCGCCATGAGCCGATCGCAAAGCCATAAAATCCAGCTCCAACAACGATCGATATAATACTCAACCAGGCTATGACTGCGGGACTGCGCACCAGCCATTCCCGTAAAACCTTGGCTTCCGATCGCAGGACAAGGTCAATTCCTAACGATGGAAAAAGACTATTATTGGAGGTCGCCGAATTCATGGATATTGCATGGTCTCCGACTTCCAACTGGGGTCGCATTTGCAAATCGCAGGTGTAGGCGCGCAACTGAAAATACCCGCCGCTACTTCGTCGAAGATGAGGCCGCAGTCCCACCAGAATGCAGACAGTGATACACCTGTGCCGCGCAGAATGGCGCGATGATCGAGAATCACAACGAGGCAAGCCGCGCGAAAGGCCAATCGCCAAAGCCCGCGTAAGATGGCCCGGCCTGGCAACGAAAGAGGCGCCAAGGCACGCTGAAGAAAGTCCACGTGAAACGCCAAATGTCCTTCCTCGTCACGCAGAATTTGAGAGAACACCGTTTGCAGGATGGGGTCGGTAAAGCCGTCCTTGAGCGCGCGGAAATAACGCTTGGCAATGATCTCCGGAATCAACAAGACAAGCAGTTCATGATGCAATCCGAACAATCGTCGCAAAAGGATAAAGCAACCGTCACTCCAATGCCCTGTGAGTAGCGGCGCATTGAGTTTCTGCAAAATGCGCGCCATCACCCGCGCATGTTCCTGCTCCTCCTTGATGAATAGATCAATCGCAGCCTGATAGGTAGAAGCTTGAGTCGTAGCAGCCTGTTTGCGCAAATGCCTCCCCTGTCCACTTTCTCCGACCTGAAATTTCTGCAAAGAACCGAGTAGCGGTGCAATTAAATGTGGTGGGATCTGGATTGCGCCTTCCCACGTAATTTCGTCGCGATGCAGGCGGTTGTGCTCAAAGTAGTTCAGCCATTGTTTCATGAGGTGCCTTGGTTCTGATATGATTATTCCCATCTTTGAAAAATCTATGTGGACGGCATCCCCGGTTGCATAGATGAATTAACGCCTGAATAGTAGGCGCGGCCATCAACAGAAGTGCCGTGCAGAACAGCGGCCAGTTGAATGAATCGGGCAACATGTTACGTAATGCCCTCATGCCACCTCCGGCAACTCGCATGGAATCAGCCATGAAAACATAAAGTGCCAAAACCATACCCATGAAGTTCAGGCACCATGGCTTCCATTCCGACGAGTCCCTTTTAATCGGCCGGATGCTTGCCAAGGTTCCCCAAAGAATCATCAGAACGGAAATGGAAACAGGGGCGAGCACGGGTCCCCACCACGGCAACGGCAACAAAAAAAGGATGTCCCAATCCCAGAGCGAACGTGGCCAATCACACAGCACTTTGAGGAAGATGTAATAGAAAATATCCCACACTCCGAAAGCGATCGCCGCATAACCCAGCCGCCAGTATGCCGACCGTCAAAAGCATGATCAGCGTTGCGGCCTCGCGGACCAGTTCAGCCGTGCCCAATCCACCAATCAAAGGAAGCGGGTGTGTCTGATAGGGTTGGATCCGATCGATCATTGTGCGGAGGTAGTAAACGACTGCTGATTCAACCCAGGCCATGGCGATCGCAAAAACGACAACGACCATCCACCTCGAGTACCGTCTTAGGCCGATTTTCATAGCTTCTGAATTTAAGGGGAACTCATATGTGTTTGAGTTCTTCACTGTGGGGCCTCGTTACTCCAGGGGAATCAAAACCGTTGCGCTGCGGCCCAGTCCAAACGCTTCGCGAGGCTTGCGAAGTTCGATGAGTTGTTTCCGCGCTTTTGCTAAATTCATGTAACCTTGCTTCAACTTCGTCAACGATCGAGTCAGGGGTCGAGGTCCCGGCTGTGATTCCGACCAGGTCATCCGGTTTGAACCACTCGGGAGTCAGATCGGTTGAAGATTGCACATGGTGAACCCTCGCGCAGTAGCGGCTGCAGGTTTTCACCAATTCATGAGTGTTATTGCTGTGGGCGCCGCCAAGAACGACCACCACATTGCATTGCTGGGCCAAGTGAACAGCCGCCTGCTGCCTTTGCTTGGTCGGCTGGCATACCGTGTCGATGAAGCGGACTTCCGCCCTTGGAAATCGGGCTTGAATCAGAGCGACCAGATTGCGTACCCGTTCGATGGGTTGGGTGGTCTGGGCGGCAATTCCATAACGGGAACATTCTTTGAGTTCGAACACATCCTCTTCCGAAAGCACCACATCAAAATCATCCAAGTCCTCCGTTAACCCGCGAACCTCAACGTGGTCACGTTTGCCGATGATGACCGGGTGGAAACCTTCACTTACCAGTTTGGTGACCGCGCGATGTGCCACATGAACCAGCGGACAAGTGGCCTCCCTCACAGCCAGGCCTTTCTCGCGCACGCGTGCCAGGGCCTTTTGTGATGCGCCGTGAGCGGTAATCATAACGGCACTGGTTTCTATAGAATGCAGGTGAGCGGTGATTTTTACGCCGCTGGCGCGAAGTTCCCCCAAAACAGTTTCGTTGTGCACGAGCTCACCCAGAATGGTGAGGGGTTCCGATTGTGCCTGCTTCAATGCGAGGGCAATGGCGTCGCGAACGCCGAAGCACATGCCTAAATGTTCTGCCCGTAAAATTTTCATAAGCTTTGTGTCACAAAGTAAAAGACCATCGTGAGGTTGAATTGTTCAAAACAGGAATTATTTATTTCTGGTTTGCTGGATGATGCTCTCCAGCAGGTTGATGTAGTTGGTGAAAGCTTTCTTTCCGGCCGTGGTCAAGGAGCAGGTGGTCAAAGGACGATTATCGCGAAACGATTTGGTCACCGAGACATAACCCGCTTCTTGCAGAGTGCGGATGTGCGTTGTGAGATTGCCATCGGTCATGTTGAGCGTGTCGCGCAATTCCGTAAAGGATAGCTCCGGTGAGGCCGCCAGCATGGACATAATTGCCAGCCGCCCTTTCTCGTGGATGACCCGATCGAGCTGGAGGAATGGTTCGGGGTTCACGTTTCATTCCTGCGTTTCTCGGTGAAATACAAATAGATCCCATACGCCAGGTGGAGTCCACCAAACACCACACCCATTGAACGATGTCCCGCTGGTAACCAAAGAGGTCCCCCGGCGAAACCGCGCGCTGCCATTAGTGCACAACCGCAAAGGACGAAAATCCAGCCTAGGAGCTTGATACCGCGAGGCATGAAAAAGCCGGCTGCATTCAAGGCACAGCCGTACAGCAGCATCCAAAAAGCAGGCAAAGCCCAGGCCGGCAGGAAGTCCCATCCAGGGCACACCAGTCCCAGCATTCCTGCGATGAATCCAATGAATAATGCCGGCAGTAAAGCCTGCGCGACACGACGAGTGGGCGGAGACCAGAACGGTTCGGACTCTTTAAGCGCCTGCCGCCGTACCAGCAGGAAGGAACCGGCCAATCCAAGCATGGCGGTGCCTGCCCAGAAACCGATGAAACCTTGCACCGAGCTTATTTTGAACGACCAACCTAAGAAACCTGCTGCGATTCCAATAACGCCATTGAAGATCATAATCGGCGCAAGCGCACGGCGATAGAGTCCTGAACGTTCCATCAAGGTGCGAATGACTTGGAGATGCTCGGCCGCCCAGTTCGGATCCATAAGCTATACTTTGTGTCGCAAAGTCTATTTGTCAAGCCCCGAAACGGGGCGGGGACGGCCTCCGGGCGTGATGTAAAATGGCTAAAGGAGTGTGCCCGTCCCCGGCACAGCACGTCGACCAGTATTGATTGGCGAATTCGAACGCGCTTGCCGTTAAGCAAGTTGCTGCATCCGGACCTCCGACGCGTTAGAATTCGCCGTGGCTGCGTTGCTCGAATATTGCTGTGCCCGGGACGGACACACTCCTTTACCGTGCCCGCTGTTTATGGCTCAGCGCCAAACGCGGTCCTTTATTCGCAAGACAAGTGTAGTGATTTCTTTGGCCGCGGTGACACCTCCCAGGGTGGAGAGAACCCAATAAACCAGAATACCAGCCGAACCTGGGATAAAGACAGCGCCCAGCTTTATGAGAAAAGACCTATGCCCAAGTTGTTTGTTCCAAACCCATGCCAGGGCTGCTGCCATGAGCCCTGCTGCCAATGCAGACGGTAACAGAACCAGCAACGTCTTTATAAATTGTGTTAGGCCGACCCGGGAGAGCTTGCGGCGCAACGCGTAGAGGAGAAGCAATGTATTGAAGGCTCCGCTCAAGCTGTTTGCCACAGCTAATCCAGCTTCGCGATAGGGGCGCACCAGCCATAATGCAAAAATCAGATTCAGGCCCAGGCAAACGATGCTGATCTTCATTGGGGTTTTAATATCGTTCAGTGCAAAGAATGCCCGGGCGAGAATGTTGTTCATCGAGAACATGAGCAACCCAGGCGCAAGGCAGGCAAGAGCTATGGCCACGCGATGGGTTGCATCCGCATCAAATTTTCCGCGCTCAAAAATTAAACGGACAATCGGTTCCGCGAGAGCCAGGGCCATCGCAGCGGCAAACAAGTTGGTAAAGGAGAGATAAATCAAACCCTGGCCTAGAGTCTGGCGGAATTCGCCAATTTTCTTTTCAGCCGCCAGACCTGAAAGAGTGGGCAATAAATAAGTTGCAAGAGAGATTCCAAAGAGACCCTGAGGAAATTCCATCAATCGGACTGAGTAATTGAAGGTGGCAACGATAGTTTTTTCAAACCAGAATGACGCAAAAGAAATCACCAGCACATTAATCTGGAAAGCAGCCACCCCAATGGAGCCCGGAAGCATTTTACGGAAAACCTGGCGCACCGTTGGATCATTCCAGGGTGACACCCATTGATAATCGTAACCTTCGCGTTGCAAGCTGGGCAGTTGAAAGAAAGCTTGGGCAAGGCCCGCCAGCACCACGCCAATGGCCAAGCCACGAATTTGATCGGGGAGGGTTGCGCCCATGCGGGGTGCCAGGAATAACACGCTGAGAATCATCACCACATTCAGCAAAGCCGCGCCCATTGCCGGGATAAAAAAATGACCCCGAGCGTTGGCCATTCCAATCAGCACCGCCGCCAAACAGACTAAAGGCATGTAGGGAAACATGATGCGCAACAGGAGCAGCATCATCTTTGTCTCTTGGGGGAATGGCCACACAGCCAATGCGACCGAAATCCCCAGCACAGCCAGGACCGTAATGATGCCTGTGGCTGTGACCAAACCTGAAATGACGGCATTTGCTGAACGCCACATTTCCTTTTCTCCCTCCTGTACTTCCTTTTGCTTGAAAATCGGTATGAATGCAGCTGTGAGCGCCCCTTCACCGAGCAAGCGACGGAAAAGGTTGGGCACCGAGAAAGCCAATTGGAACGCGCTGGCTACCCAATCAACTCCCATGAACGATGCGTACGCGATCTCGCGGGCCACCCCTAACAAGCGGCTGGTCATGGTAGCACCAGCCATGGCACCGGAAGATTTCAACATTTGTGACACGCGCCCGGAGTCTAGGGTTCTGGCCGGTGTGAAAGAAGCACGAAGAGTTGGAAAATGCTTTATTGCACATTTTTTCCGTCAACTTTCCCTCCAATCAGGCTCTCTCCTTTTGGATGTAAGAGGAAACATCACACTCGTCTCTGGTCCGAGTTCAAAAAACTTTCACGGTTTTGCAGAGAGGGCTTGACATGAATAGCAACGGAAGTTCAGATACATTGCTAATTCAAATATGACTGAAAAGCTCATCCAATTGTGAAAAGTTGGATTCCGCCATGGCTCACGGGAGTCGTAGGTGCCGCACTTTTGTCGACTTGGCCAGTTCGAGTCGCTTCCCCGCAGGAATCCGTTGCAGCTCAGGAAACAAGCGGCCTCGCAGATTCCGATCTCTGCCGCACTAATCTACTAAAGATATTTGAGGCAATTAAAGCTTTTGAGAAAGATCGCAAAGATCTTCCCAACTGGCTTTCAGATTTGGTGCCCGATTATTTATCCGACGTAAACGTTTTGACGTGCCCGGTCTGCCGCCGCACTGGCAGAATCGAAGGGCCTCCTTTGGCCGATCCAAAAATTGCGGCCTCGTATCTTTTTGAATTTTGTCCCGTCCCGCTCGGGAACATGGCTCCAAAAGCCCCGAACAAGACTCGTCGTGATTGGAAACGCCGACAGACCGAGGTGCTGGGTCCAGAAGTGCCTTTGGTGCGCTGTCGGCATCACAGACCGGTGTTAAACCTCGGCCAGGACGGGAAAATTTACGAAAGCGGAACTTCCTGGGAACTAAATTTTACGAATAGGGTAAGCCGGGGCGAATTATCTGCTTCACGGGTAACGAGTGATGAGCCGCTGCCGAACCGATCTGTAAAAGAGCTGATCAAGGTCGAGCCTCCTGCGCGCGATGCCAATGCCCGAAAGGAAATGCTGGATTTATCGAACTTTTACAATGCATTGCTGACGGACTCATGGCATGGAAGCACGGGAAATGACCTGGGTGCCCTCTCACCGGGGTTGCATACCTTCGGTGGAGTGGAATTCGATGTTAGAGGCATTATTCAGCTTGCGAGCAAAACGCCGACGGCCGGTAAATTCCCCGAGCAGGTCAAAGAAATTAAAGTGCAGCAGAAATGCCATCGCATTCATTTTCTGCACGCAGCCGGATGGGGCACAGTAGCTGACGAAGGCAAACATATCGGCTCCTATTTCGTCAATTTTGTTGATAATCAAACCCGGCTGGAAATACCCATCACTTATGGCAAGCACATGCGTAACTGGCATTTTCTTCCAGGGGAACCTGCTTCGCCAGATGATTTGACAGTGGTTTGGACCGGAGAAAACGCTGTCAGTAAACGCGCCGGCCGCTCCATACGTCTCTTTAAGACTACCTGGACCAATATTGTTCCAGATGCGGAAATCGAAAGCATAACCTTCAACTCAAGCATGGATAAGGCCGCACCTTTTCTGATTGCGATTACGGTTGATTGAACTCCGATGAGACTCATTATTTGTCGAATGCACGTTGTTGCCGGAAATCGCCATTCAATCTCATTCTTCGCTCTCCTGCTTCTTCTGGCTTCGACTTCTGCTGAAACGCTTCGGGTTACCACTTGGAATTTGCAGGGAGCAAACAATCTGCCTGCCAACGGCATACTCACGAACAGCCTCGAGGCTGCGGCCGCCGCACTGAAACAATTAGATCCGGACGTTATCCTTCTGCAACAAGTCCGTGATTGGCGAATGTGCTCGCAATTGGTTCAGGCACTGAAGCCTGCGGCTTACGAGGTGCTGATCTGCTCGTCATTTCAGGAAACGAGTGGCACCGGAAAAGAAAACCGCCAGGCGGCGATTCTTTCCAAACGAAAAGCATACTTCTCCTGGTCGGAAGCGTGGGCAGGCCAAAATGACAAGGACTTGTCAGGAGGTGTGGTCTTCGCTGCGATTCAGACCGCTGACCATCGAGTCGGCCTTTTTTCAGTTCAACTGGATGAAGCGAGCACGTTCAGGGCGATTCAGCAGAAAAAATGGGGTAATCAGGTCCAATCGCTCAGGAAATGGGTAACCAACCGACCTGAAAGCGCAGTGATCGCGGCAGGATGGGCCGGCAAAGGGCGGGTGGACAAATCAAAGATCGCGGAAGGGGAAAAGCTTGTCTACACGCTGGTATCAGTGCCGCTGGCAGCCGCTCGGTTGCAAATGGATGAAAAGTTCACTTCACATTTGACCTCGAATGCTGATGGCCTGCCAGCTTTGGTTTTGAGCCATTTTCCGCAAACATGCGATTTGGACTTGGAACTCTTAGAGCCCACAACTGTTGGGGCTGAAACTGTTACAGAGGCCACACAGGTCGTGACCAAGGCTTCCTCCCTAAAAATCGACAGCGTGGCGGGCTCCGTGTCATCCGAGTCGAATCCGGAGCCAGCCGTCACGGATTCCGCTGAGCAAAATGCCCATACTCCAATCGTTTGGCTGGCATTGACCCCAATTGCGATTGGGTCTTTGGGTATTCTTCTTTGGGTGCTAGCCAGACAGGGAAATAATCCCCGGCGAGAAGTCCACTCGAATTTCCCCTTGAGTTTGGAATCCGGAAATCTGGTAAACTCAGACTCGGTATTGGTGACTTCCCCTTCGACAACTGGTTCGACAGCCGAGGAATCGATCCCTGCGGTATCTCAACCGGTCATCCAGCAGTTACAGGTATGGCAACAGAGAGCGCTGGCTGCGGAGCAAAAGGCGCAGCAAGCCAACGACGTGATACGGGCCGGCCTGATGTCTTACATGCGGGAGTGGTTGAAGCAAAAGCTATTTCGGAAGCTTATCGCCGATCGAGCCGAATTATTGGAAACACAGCACTTAGCTACGCTTAAAGCTCTGGCCGTGGACGAGCGCCTGGGCCGGCTGGAAACTCAGATTCAAAAACAAAATGATGCGTACGAAGAGCGGATCGAGCGGCTTACCCAGGAATTGGCCGTTACCAGAGAAGAGAGTCGTGCTCTGATCCGTGCTCAAATTACGCAGATTAAATCGGAAATGGAAGCCGCGCGTGTTCGGTTAATCGCTGAAGCTGCGCGGGATGGGGTTATCAGTTAGCTGACTTAAACCGGGCCTTGCAGTAATACCTTGCCCATTGGCCCTTGTGCCAACCGTTCGAAAGCCTTGGGTAATTCCTTAAAAGGAAATACGCTATCCACCAGCGGTCGTGCGCCAGTTCGAGCGAGCAGTTCCAATATTTTCTGCCAGGACGCTTGAGCTTCCGAGGCACTGTAGGCCCCAACGGCAACTCCCCCCAACCGCAATCGGCGGAAGAATAGGGCCGCTGTGTTGAAATCCGGTACCGGCCCTGCGAGACGGCCGATCAGACTCACTTTTCCAAGCTCGCCCAGTGTTTCGATTACTTCTGACAATAGTCGGCCCCCAATGTTATCGACGGCGAGGTCCACTTTTTTTGGCGCCAAAGCTTTTTTGAGGGTTTGACGCCACTCTTTGTCCCCTGGGTTCAGTGTGACATGGGCGCCGAGTTGTTGAAGGGTTTTGCTTTTATCCGCGTTCCTCGAAAGAGCGACTACAGTGTAGCCCAGCGCATGGGATAATTGCACAGTGGCTACGCCCACTCCGCCTGAAGCTCCGGTCACCAGGATAACGGCCTTTTCCGGCAGTGGTCCCCACATGGTTAAAGCCTGATAAGCAGTCAGGTATACGAGCGTCGCCCCTGCGGCTTCCTGATCGCTCCATCCTTTCGGAACCTCCACCAAATTGTTTGTCGGCACCGCTGCTCGCTGCGCAAATGTTCCCGGCCGGTTGATTCCAACTTCGCCCCGCAAAAGAGCGCGTTTTTCTCCAACCTGCTGCTCAGTAACACCTGGTCCGGTTTGAACAATCGTTCCCATGCCATCCCGGCCGAGGATGTGTGGCAAAACAGGTTTTGCCGGATACTGTCGCTCAGCAAGGTAGCGATCCGCCGGATTCAGCGCGGCGTATTTTACTTCGAGAATGGCCTCACCAGGCTGTGCCAGGGGCTCGGGGACTTCCCCCAGACGAAGCTTTTCAATTCCGGTATAGTCATCCATGAGCCAGGCTTTCATGAACCACAAGGACGTATGGCCGAGAGCAATTGTCAATGAGGATCGGCAATTTGTCGGGGTGGCCGCGGGCCAAAAGGTGAACGGTGGTGCAATTTTTTTAAACTCAGAATAAGATTGTCGGGTGCACAACAAAGCGCTGCGATTTCTGTTATGTGGCCTGGCAATTTGGATCATAACTGTGGTGAGAGCAGGGGCGGCTATAAATCCATCAAGCCATTCCACAATCGACACATCTGCCGGCTGGGACAAATTCGAGCATAACCCTGTCATGGGCGGAAAATATGGCACCTGTTTCGACATTTCGGTGCTGAAGGAGCGCGATACCTACCGCATGTGGCTCTCCTGGCGTCCAAAGCAAAGTGTTGCTCTCGTGGAGAGTCATGATGGTATCCATTGGAGTGAGCCGCCAAGAATCGTGCTGCCCCCTAAAGAAGGGAACGGCTGGGAGGATGACATAAACCGTCCAGTGGTTCTTAAGCGCGAAGACGGCTACCACATGTGGTACACCGGCCAGGCAAATGGCCATTCCTGGATAGGATATGCAACCAGTCCCGATGGGATCAATTGGCTCCGTCAGAGCTCCCAACCTGTACTTTCGCCGGAGCTGCCTTGGGAAAAAGGCGCCTTAATGTGTCCACACGTTCTTTGGGATGAAAAAACTAAAGAATACAAAATGTGGTACTCTGGAGGGGGCCAGCATGAACCAGATGCTATTGGCTACGCTACCAGTCCCGACGGCCTTCATTGGAGCAAGCACCCGAACAATCCGATCTTTCGACCCGAAAAACAGTTTCACTGGGAACAGGACCGAGTGACGGGCTGCCAGGTGATCCAGCAGGATGGATGGTACGTCATGTTTTACATAGGGTTTCGCGATATTAACCATGCCCAGATCGGCATTGCTCGCTCCCGAAATGGTATCACGGACTGGCAGCGGCATCCGGCCAATCCCATTGTCAGTCCAGGGAAAAATCAATGGGATCATAGTGCGTGCTACAAACCGTATGCAATCTTCGACGGAAAAAAGTGGTTGCTCTGGTATAACGGACGTCATGGTGGGCTGGAACAAATTGGAGTTGTTTTGCACAAAGGCAAAGATTTGGGATTCCCAGGAAAACAATCACCGGACAAACAGACTGCGGCCGCAATCTTAAAGCCGAATGCTTTCAAACATTACGTCGATCGATTTAATCGAAATGATCGCGAACTCTATCCGCAATTCATTTCAAACGAAGCATCCTGGGACTTTTTGAAACAAAACATTCCTCTGTTGGATTGTCCCGACAAAGATCTGGAGGAGATTTATTATTTTCGCTGGTGGACCTATCGCAAGCAAATCAAACAAACCCCGGTTGGATATATCGTTACTGAATTCCTGCCGCCTGTTGGCTGGGCTGGAAAATATAATTCAATCTGCTGCGCTGCCGGGCACCATCTTTACGAAGGCCGTTGGTTGCGCGATCCAGTTTACCTGGATGATTACTCCGAATTTTGGTTTCGTGGCGGCGGCAACCCGCGGACCTACAGCTTCTGGGCGGCCGATGCAATTTGGTCGCGCAGCCTTGTAACCGGTGATAGCGCACTAGCGAAAGAGCTGCTCCCTGACCTCATCAAGAACTATGAAGCTTGGGAAAAGAGCCATCGCGATCCCAACGGTCTCTATTGGCAAGTGGACGGAAATGATGGGATGGAGGTCTCGATCAGCGGCGCTTTGCAACCCAACGCGCAGGGATATCGCGCGACGCTCAATAGCTACATGTATGGCGATGCGCTGGCCATTGCGCATATAGCGGATCTGATAGGCGACAAACCAACGGGCGATCAATTTCGCGCCAAAGCGGTAGAAATTAAACAGCTCGTGCAAGGAAAGCTTTGGGATGCAGACGCGCAGTTTTTCAAAGTGCTTCCGCGTAAATCTGATGCTTTGATTTCCGATGTACGTGAGCTGCACGGTTACACTCCGTGGTACTTTAATTTGCCGGATCAGGACAAAGCGGTGGCCTGGAGACAACTGATGGATCCAAAGGGGTTTTACGCTCCATTCGGTCCTGCCACCGCGGAGCAACGGCATAAACAATTTGCAGTTTCTTATCAGGGGCATGAGTGCCAATGGAATGGCCCAAGCTGGCCTTATTCGACAGCGGTAACACTCACTGCTCTGGCCAATCTCCTGAATGGTGACGAGCAAGGCGCCATCACGCGGCAGGATTATTTTGATCTGCTGAAAATCTACACGAAGTCGCATCACTTGAAACTGGATGATGGCCGGGTGGTCCCGTGGATTGATGAAAACCTCAACCCAATTACTGGCGATTGGCTTTCGCGCACACGGTTAAAGACTTGGAACAACGGTACATGGGATCAAGGTAAGGGCGGGCAAGAGCGCGGAAAGGACTACAACCACTCCACATTTTGCGATCTGGTCATCAGCGGCCTGATCGGATTGCGTCCTCGAGCTGACAATGTCATCGAAGTCAATCCACTCTTACCAGCCGGAGCTTGGAATTATTTTTGCCTGGATCAAATCCCTTATCATCGCCGTTTGCTGACCATCCTCTACGATATTGACGGCAAACATTACAAACGTGGCAAAGGCCTGCGCGTACTGGTGGACGGGAAAACGGCCGCTGTTTCGGAGAAACTCCAGCGCGTTTTGGCGTCGGTTCAATAAAAATTAGAATTTGCTCCTGGGTTTTTGGAGCAACTTTAAACTATTTCCTGGTCCTTTTTGCAGCCGATGGATCCGATTTATGCTCATCTTGAGCAAGTAAATCGTTCAGCACGGTTTCGAGTTTGAGGCGAGCATTCAAAGCCTCAGGAGCGACATTTTCTGTGGAAACTGAGAGTTCGCGGAAAGGCGCATCTTGCATGTCAAAAAACTGTCCTTCGTTATTCAATTTCCAACGCTGGTTACGCACATAGCGTTGTCCAAATAGTTGAATGTAAACCCACTCGCGCGGTTTGCCTTTTTGTCCTTTGATCTGCGCTGCGAAACTATGGCCATCGAGTTTGACACCTTGCGGCAAGGTCCCACCGGTCACATCAGTTAAAGTCGGAAAGAAATCAGTAAAATCGATAAGATCATTGCAAACTTTGCCCGCTGGTATTGTCCCTGGCTGGCTAACAATTAATGGGACTCGGCTGCCGCCTTCGCGTAGTGAGCCTTTAACGCCATCAACAGTTCGTCCACGAATGGTTCCCTCTTCAACGCTGCCATTATCCCCGACAAATACCAGCAGCGTCTTTTCTCGAAGTTTCAAGTTTTCCAACTCGGCCGTCAGCTTGCCTAGTAATTTGTCCATGTAACTTATGTTATCCGCGTAGAGTGTTGCTTCATCTGTTGTTTCAGCAGCACTGTCCGGTGTGCGGAGCGTTGGCCGGTGGACCAGAGGCATGGGGTAATAAAGGAAGAAAGGTCCATTACGGTGCTTGCGAATGAAATCCACAACGAATTGATGGAGCAAATCCGGACCGTATTTCTCTTTCACATCCGCGAGGAACTGGCCGTTGTGATTGTAGCGGGGTTCCCAATAACGTTCGCCTTTGTCCTGGTCATAACTGACTCCCCAAATCATGAACTCATCGAATCCCCAGGCCTGCCCATCTTCGCGCGACGCAAAATGACTCAGTTCCCGCCATTTGCCCGCGACCGCTGTGGCATAGCCTGCCTGTTTGATCATTTTCGCAATACTGAACTCCTTTTGCGGCGTGATGACCGGGCCGGTGCTGTTGTCCAGAACTCCAGTTCGGAAAGGGTAGCGGCCAGTGATCAACATCGCGCGCGAGGGCGCGCAAAGCGGAGCAGAGAAACAATGATCGAAGCGGATGCCACTTGTTGCCAAGGCGTCGATGTTTGGCGTCTTGTACTTGCCTCCGTAGCAGCCGACTCCCGGGAGGCCATAGTCGTCGGCCAGGATAAAAATCAAATTCGGTCTCTTGTCCCTTTCTGCAGCCTCAAGTGAATTGGTCCATGCAAAGCAGACCAGTATAAATGCTCGAAAGAGAAGTGAACGGTTGATGCCCGTTTCGTTCTTCATATCCAAAGTTTGGTGGTTGATCCGAGTTTCGTTGACAGGGTTTCTCCGAGCAAGTGCAATCCAGCGCACCACGAGGTGATCCAGCGCACCATCACCCTTTGGATTCTACTTCGCAAGCAACCTCTCATAGCGGTCGTGTCGGCGAACGCTCGCTGTGAGTGGTGCCGGACCGAGTGCGCTCGATTGCGAAGAAAGCACCGCACCCGGCATCCACTCCACCGCGCCGGTTATGCACACCGTCGGGCATATTTACCGGCCGAGCCGATTTCAGCGGGAATGGCACCTCAATACTAATCTCGCGCCAATTTCGGCTCGGCTCGTAAGGGCTCTTGCGGAGCCAGTTCCACAGTCGTTGGTAGAGGGGCATCCAAGTCGGCAATCGTCGAGCGAGCCAGGCAGCTCGCATTTCGGTCAGAATGGCGCGTGTATATCTGAACCGGAGCCGGCAGGAAACTGTTTTTGCGGGCATGGCGACCATCATCTCACGTTTCAGGCCGGGCCACAGCTCGCAGCGCTGCCAAAATGTCCCCTCCACAGTAATCCATCGGTCCGCCACTTTGGCCTCGATGGGCACGCCGGCATCTTTAACAAAAAGACGCTTCTCATTACGGGAAAGCGGATTCTCGGGTCCGGTGATACTCAAGGTTACTAGCAGCATTTCCAGACCGCTATCGTCAGACATGCCAGCCGGCTCTACTCTCGCGACGCTCAGTATCGGGGGACGGGACTCGACTTTCCCAAAGCAGATTACGATTCCCAGCGCTCCTGTTAGGGCAACGGCAACGGCACCGACAAGTACGCTACGCCTTCGCATTATTTCGCGGCTTAGGCACGGCGAGCCGATGGCGTTCGGCATGCAAGCATATCGTTGATGTCGCCATAGAAAAACAGTTCTAATGGAAAACAAAAAGGATATGAATGATAAATAATGCCCTATTTGTCATGTCGATGATTTTCCCGGTCGTTCGCAACCAGGGCTGCATCAAGCTCCGCTGGGTGCATGTGGGCCTGGACTTAGGAGTGTTTTTTGGACTCACTTTTCAAATGGGACTGATTTGGTGATTAGGCGGATGCCTCGCCACGGCTTCGAGAGGTTCTCTTCGACCCAGTCGGCCGAGGTACCTTGGCGTTTGGGCCTGCCTTTAAGCCCAGACCTGTTTGAAGGCATTGGACAAACGTCTAAAAATCCCCAGGACGCAAACTGCGTTGGGCTTTTCTGCGGCCTCAGACGCAATGGGCCATGCAAAGCAGACGAGTATAAATGCTCGAAAGAGAAGTGAATTTTTCATTTTTGTAGATGAAACCGGATTTGCTTCTTGGCCCGCTCGATCAGAGCATCTGCAATCCCCGCCCATTCGGGACGAATTTTCTCGCTGACCATCAGGTTCGTACTGGAGAAGCCGGTGCTGGCCATATCTTCTCCGTAGATAACCATCAGTTCCTTGCGGTGGGACGCATCGGGAAGGTACACCAAACGAACATTCATCGTGTCCGGGGGCAGTTTGTATCCACCGGCGGAAACCAGCTTCAATACATGTTCTAAGTCCGAACCGGGCTCCGGTTTTTCGGAAGTCGGACCAAACCGGGCTTTGAGATGAAATTCCAAGCCGTCGATCACTCTCTTCGAGTCTTTCGCGTAATCATAGCGTTGATTAGGTTTTTCCGGCAGGTATCCCTCGAACTGGACCCAGTAAAAACTTTGAATGATTTTCTTTTCGTCCGCGTTGACAAAAACGTGAACTTCGCAGTCGGCGACGCCGTAAAGAACCCATCTGTCCGCGCCGACATAGCGCGCGCTTGCGGGAATAGAGATTCGGATGTTCGGATCTCGCGTTGAGACCACGGTGTTTGACTCCACTTTGCGTTCCGGGAGCAGTGTTTTGGCCTGGATAAGGCCGCAGAATACAAATGCACAAGTCACGGGTAGCACTATCTTCATAGTCATAAAATCAAAGGCTGCATCTCGCGAGCCTAACGCAGAGCGCAGCCACGCCAGGCTCGTGCCGTCCCGTGCCCGCCTGCCGTCCTCTTAAGTGACCTCGTTGGGCAAGGAGGTGCTCATTTCGGCGGCTCTTTCATGGACCATTGACGAGAAAAAGCTAAAACCACGAACAGCCCGATGGTAAGGCCTCGGAAAAAGGTAGCCATACCTCGCGCCACGGCAGGTCTCATAAAAAGCCCGGCCCGACCAGAGACCACGAGACCCGTCAGGATGGCAGCAATAAAAGCGGATGCGGCCAGGAGGCCGATGCAGGTTTTCGCCCACCGTGGCCGACCGTGGTCCCCATCCAAGAGAATGCGAACCGAAATGATTCCCAGGACCAGGCAAATCACCGCGATTAGCATCCCGAACGTGTAGCGCATATGATTCAATGCGCCCACCGTTCAACATCACTCTCGCGGCCCCAGTGAGCTTCAATATGCAACAGGATCGTAATCACCGCGTGCAGAAGTGTTCGTTAGGTCCTGGGCTTGAGCAAGGGCAATTGTTCAAAGGGCGTAATCGGATTCAGTGAGGACAAGCAACGGTCGCTGATCCACATATCAACGTCAAGTTTGTGGAAGCACTCGTGGCATACGCTGACCACCCGCCAGCCTCCGGGCGTGTCTTGCCACGCCCCAGGACCTTCGCAATCAATGTCCATCAAAGGGCCAATAGGTTCATCGTCAATGATGCCATCGTCAGGATACGGATATATTTCCTTAGTCCCAGTGTCCTTTTCTACGCCACAAGCTAGGCATTTCCTTTTCATTCCGTCAGACCAAACATTCGACCTCAGTAGTGGGGGGCAGCGATGTTTCGATTATTGATGAAACCTCATCCTGCCATCCATTGAATGCCGGTCGTTAGTTTTCCGTCTGCAATTCATATCCTGATCGAGCAAGCACTTCTCCGGCCGCTTTCAGTTCTTCGGAAGGCACGTCCACACGATAAACGACTCGAGAGCCAGCAACAGGTGGATATGGAGTGCATGAAATCGGCAACGGGCGGTATCCCGCGCGCCTAACTCTGCTCGCACCTCTTCAGTAGAGGAGAAAACTGTCTGATGCTTTCCGACCCACGTGGTCATAGGACAAACTAACAGCGAGGTGAGCGATAGCCGCGGACACCAAGTGTCCGAATCTGGAAACAGGCATCGCCCGCCCGCATTTGCTCGACCGAAAAGTAAGCATACATCAAAGCAACCGGAACACGACAAAAAACGCGAGTAACAATGCAGCAAAGCCTATCAAAGAACAGCGAGCTGCAAACCGCAAGCCGGGACTGATCGCGTCGCGAAGCGACAAGTAGGAACGGACAACATAAAAAGCCACTGGAAGGGATAGGACAGAAAAGAATACGACTTTTGTAGACGCCCAGAGGGCAGCCGTCCCGCAACGCCAATTCGATGCGTAGTGAATGAACGACAGCACCTCGGTCGTGATCAGGGCATCGAGCACCGCAAGGGCGACTACGGCCGACCAGAAGCCACGAGATTGTGTCCAAGTGCCCATGTATGCCTAACGCTTGCGACGAGGCGGGGCCGGCCGCGGGCGTCCAACGCGCAACAGAAGCGCCATCCCGCCGCCGACTTCACCACGCTTGTTCAGCGAGGTAAGCAGCACGCTCCGATGCTCCATCCGAATTCCACACACTTGAACAGGTCGCACTGCCTACCTCGCATTCTTGTTAAATTGCCACATCTTTATTTACTGGCGCAAGGTGATGTGAACTACCCGTCCACCACGTAGCACAAACCGCGTCCGTCCTAAATCATACCCCAAATCCTCGAGTCCATCCTCGGTGGACTTCGCGCTCTCTGGTTGACCAAACGCGGCAACAATCTCCTGCCGTGTGGATTTCATTCCGATTCCATTCGTGGTGACGCCTTTGAATCGTTCTACCAGTTGACCTCCGCCGGTGTCGCCCATCATTATGGCACCGACGGTTCCATCTTTGCTGCTCGGAATTACCGATAAACCAAGGGACAAGTACTGCAGTGGCTTTCCCGCTACTGGGTCTGGCTGGCCGAGCGTTTTCTTCACCTCGTCCATGGTCATCCCAAACTTGATGGGACCAACACCGATTCCAGGAATGATTTTCATGCTGACACTCGGTGCGCTGCGCGAGCACGAAGCGACGAGCGACAGCGCACCGAGGAGCGCCAGGAGAGACAAACTCTTTTTGACTGTGTTCATATTGGCGAGGCTAGCTGATTTTTTCAGGACATCCATTACGATCCGCGCTGCGGTTTATAACTGCTCAGCCCGCGTGCGAGGATCGCCGCCAAGTGACATTACCCGCCATGCAACCAGTGCCAAAACGCACACTGCAAGCGGAATCAGGACAACCTTACGCATGGGTGACTACGCCAAACGCAAAGGTGACCGATGACGTCATCATTCGGTCAAGCGCACAACTTATATTCAACTTTAGCTTCAGACCGGGATTTTCCGCTGGAGAACAATTCCAATGAAACGCCATCGTTTGCGAAACTCATCGTAGGACAAACGTGTCAGTCCCGCCAGCGGGTCCCCAATTATCACTTCCGAGTTGGTCACCTCCAAAACCGTCACCCAATGATCCTCCAACAAACTGTATTTAACGACCGCGAGCGTCAAACCGGCTTGCTTCAATTCTGAAATGCTTTTGAAGACTCGGCATTTCACTACCAATCCGTCCTTCGCATATTCACTTTGCAAACTTTCGGCGAGCATGTCCGTGGGGGTTCCCTGCTGATCGCTGGTGCAGGACAGGATGGCGATCTGTCCTTCCTCCGCCGACAGTTGTAGTTTTCTCAAAGCCGTCACTGCCGACGCGGGACCGCATGTGTACTCCGTGCTTTGTAGACAAATTCCGTTCTTATCAACATTCGTTTGCAAACGGCTCAGTTGCTTCCGGTCAACCATCGGAGCCAGAAACGGCCAGATGGAAACGAAAAAAACAATGACTGCCATCAGCGCTGCGATCATGATTCGATTGCGTGCTTGCGGTACGCGCGACAACGGCGTCGTAAGAACCAAGGTCGCAACGAATCCAAGTGTCGCGAATTTCTTAATGCCCATCATTATCCAGGAAAACGGAGGCACGAACAGGAGGGTCGGAACACGAAACGCAAGCGCGTACGCGAAAACCAAGACCAGAGCGATCCCATAGCCGATTGTCCAATACGGACTTCGCATCCGCGAGAACCACCGTCCCAGCACTACACCCGCGAGCGCGCAAAGCAAGGAAACGGTAGCAGCCAGCCAGAGATTCATGCGGGTTCGGGCGCGCCGCCCGCGAACAGCATCGTAAGTAGCAGTAATCGTGCGGAGTTCATCGTGTTTACCGAACGGTCAGCTCGCCAATGGCGGCCCGCTACCGACACCCGAATTGCCAAACCGCTCCACCGGGCCATCGTTCGATGGAGCGCCGGCCTTCATCATTCTGCGAATCAAATCCTCATCCTTGCTCAAGAGGTAAACTCCATCATTCTCAGCAATCACGTGCAATGGTCTCAACCGGAGGACCTGCTCCCAAAACCGCTCTCGCTTCTCATCCCAAAAGTCAATCGGGGTAAAGCCGCAATAGTTAACCATCGTCTCGAACTCCTCGACCTGAACCGGATGATCAAACACCAACCACTCATCATACTGATCATGCGGGATCTGATCACTGCTGTGAATTTGGGGGCTGTGTGCAAGCCGCCCCACCATGCGCCACCCCTCCTGCCGCTCGCGTTCGGACAGCGTCAGGAAACCACTGTCGTAACAAGTGTTCACGAGATACCTCCCAACAACCAAATCCGGGAACTGCCGCCATAGATCGTCGATGAAGAATCCGGGTCCATCTTGCCAATCCAGGACCTGGTAGCCATCTCGCGCAATGTGGCGTGGGCGCTTCATGCCGAACACCCCAAGCTCAGGCACAGCCGCCGGAAGCTGCTCCACGAGGAAGCCAGGGAGAAGCGAATCCCCACCGCGCCAAAAACATAAGGCGCAGCGGCTGCTGCCTTGAGCGGATGGTTCGGAGCTCGGATCATACTTACGCTTTGGCTTTTCCAACCATCCGGCGTATCTCAACATGGATTTCATCTTTCTCCAGGCGGGCAGCACCTACTAATCGAACTCGTTCCTCGAATGGAACCATGAAACGGGTAACTCCGCTGTCGCGGAATTCTCGTACGCCTCTAGAACCGGTGAGCTGCCGCAGAAATGCCGTAATCTCCTCGTGACTCGGGTGCATCCCTTCCAGTCGTCTCGGTCCTTTGGTAGTGTACACCACGGCTGGCTCGCCTGTGCGCACGGTCATACCGAAGTCGCCATTGGCAACGACGTTTCTCAGCAACTCTTTAAGGTCGTGCGTCTGATTCACTTTGGTACAACTGCTCACGCCCAACGTCAAGAATGAGCCATGGCTAGCAGCGCGTCAACGGCGCTCGAATTAAGAATAATTGGCAATCTGCGTGACCGCTCTGCTCGCCACTGGCTCGATCCTTTGGTTGGCAGTTGCGTTCATCGTCGAATGAGCCCCGGGTAATCCCTCACAAAAATGTGCACGTCGAATGTCATGTCTATTGTCTCCCCGGAGCGTGGTTTTGCCACAAGTTCTACTTCGCCGGTATCCGCGTTGGGCACCAGGTAAAACTCATCGAATTTCATCATGTCAGCGCGAGGCGTCCACTGGCTCACCCACGCCGCTACGGGCCGTGCTGCTTCTGGAATCTTGTAGTGACCCCGAAGCTGAAACCTGTTGGTCACGTTTCCGCCAGGCGTCAAGCGGAGATCCAGGTGCTGGCCGTCAACCGCGCGGTCTGCGCTCACGATGCGCTCCCGTCCAGTGAACATCGACAACGGCTCTCGGAAGTGAAGCTGATCCTCAAGCACGCGGATCCGCTTCTCCAATTGCGCAATCCAGAATGTGCCGGCCACCACCGCTGCGACCAGCGCAGCCGCGATAATTACTGATGGGGAGGTCTTGCGAGGTGCGGTGTTCATTTCCGCTAACGCTCAGCTCACCAATGCCGGTCCTCCGACGCTTCCAGCTTGCCAACCGGCGCGGCCGGGCCGCCATTCGGTGAAGCGCTTGGTTCGACAGTCTTTTTTGGATCAGAACCATATGCGTTTGAGCCCTTCTCGCCAGCTAGCAGTAACAGAAATATTGACACGTACGGGATTGCTATCACTCCGATCGCCAGCCAGCCAGAGTAACCCAAATCATGGAGCCTGCGAACAACAGGCGGTGTGAAAAGTGCAATGACAATAATTCCCAACAGGGTCGTATTCATTTCGATTTCGTGCGCCAAATAGCCAGCTCCAACCCTCAGGATGAGGCCTGCTGCCCAAAACCCACAGAAGTCTCGCCGCCGCATCCGTCCTGAGAGATTAAGGTATTCCGTCATATAGTACTCGGTCTTACGTCGAACGCTTGTTCGGCGGCGTTCGTGGTATACTCATGGTGCAAGGCGTGGTCACAAGACGCGAAATAAGTAAAGCGCCAATATCGCACCGATTATAGCGCATACGATGGTCAACGTAAGCTTCCATGACCACTGCCGTCCCGGCTCGGCCAATGGGTGCTCTTCTTTTCTCATGGTGTATCTCCTGTCGCAAATGTCATGTGTGGTGCGGTCGCACACAACGTTGCGCCTCACCTACCGCCGAAGGCGGAGCGAGGTGGCGCAGAAATGATAATCGATTCGCGCCAAACTGCCGAGCGGAAAAGCGCGGCGGCGGTTAGGTGGGGAGTGATTAAAGGTGGTAAAGGAGTATGCCCGTCCCGGGCACAGCAATATCCGAGCAACGCGGCCATGGCGAATTCTAACGGGTCGGGAAGCCCGGATGCAGCAACTTGCTTAAGCGGCAAGCGCGTTCGAATTCGCCAATCACTACGGATCGACGCGTACGTTCAAGGACATAGGTAACAAAAACTTCTAACGACATGGGTTACACTTTTTGTTGATTTTGAATACCCCAAAATGGGGATTGGAAAGCTGACCGGCGAGTGCTCTTGTTGCATATAGTTAATGCAACCAGGAAGATAGGGCTCTGCAGGAGTACAACCCCAGCGCCTGGGTTGGCCCGTGAATTGCAACGTGCATTCACTCGCGCCAGCGGCTGGTTTTAGCTGGCTTGTCGAACTTGTTCATTATTCGGTCCCATATTACCATGTCATTCGTGGAGGCAGTTATACGAAAGACGTTCGACTCTGGGCCCGTTGCTCGGGTCCAATAACCGTCCTTAAACTTTTCGCGTTGCTCCAATTGAAATAGTACCTCCTGATCTTCAAGCGAATCCGTGCGATTAGTTAACGTGAAGGTCTTCTTCTGAAAGAAGCCGATGGCCAGCCATTCCTTTTCCCGACGCTCCCGTTCGGCACTCTCGGCAGCGAGCAACCTCGCCCGGAGCGGTGGGGGACGGTCCAGCGCGACGGTGAATGACGCAAGGCCGCACTCCACATCCCAATACCGGCAAAGAACCATTTCGGGGTCTTTGTCGTGTTTAACGTCCATGACAACACCGCCTTCGGCATCTTCATAGCGACTTCGCTGCGTAATCTTGAGGTGGTATGCTGGAAACGGCAAATCAAACGAACAAAGATCGTGATAGGAAGTTCCTCCGGCATAGATTGCCAGCGAATAAACGTTGCTTTGGGCTGACACCTGCGTGGCGGCGACCACAGCGACCGCGCTTAGGAATAATTTGAAAGCAGGAAGTCTCATATCTGGACGCCGAACGATCGCACTCAAGGCACAGTGTGTCTGAGGTTCCGCACATGAAGTCCGAGCGGGACCGCACCGTTGCCTGAAGTGCGCTCGTTAAGCAAAGTGAACCTACTCTCGAAACCATACACTGCCAATCCTCCATATCAGCCAAGCCGACGGCGCAAACATTAAGAGTCCCAGAGCAATCGGCGGTAAAATGCGGACGTTCCGTTCCTTGCAAGCTGCGAAAAGAAGAAAGGCGTAGGCAATTAAAACTGTCAGAGAGGCCCACCAACTGTAGTGCATATCGAACGCCACAAGCATCCAAATCCGCGAGTCGTACTTTTCTGGGATTCGACGGTCAACCCAAGTTGGATACCAGTAGGCGAAAAAAGTGAGCGCGAAACCAGGCAGCATCCATAGAAGCGGCCGATATTCTTTTGGTGCGAGGTTTTTCATCCATCGGGATAATGCTAATGTCCGCGTCAAGTGGTGCCGCGCCTGCGATACCGGGAAACGGGGAGGCGCAATCGCGGCATCCGCTGCACAGAGTTGCTTAGCGTCACACGGCAAATGCGGACAATCTCCCATGCTAGTTCTGCTCTGCCCACTCGCCTGCCGCTCGCCACAACTCCGGGTGAGCTTGATTGTCACGATTCCAGTGACGCGCAGCCCGTGGCGGATGAAGATAATCCTTACGTTTCACGAATCCCACACGACCGTCTGCGAAAAGGATGTTGTAGCCTTTCCCATGGAGGGGATCGGTTTCCGAGCGGTCGTGGCCGGAGAATGCCTGCATTTGCATAAGCCCAAAGAGTCGCCCCGTTTCCGACATTCTCCATGTGCGCGAGTCGGCAATCGCAAACATTTCACTCGGCGCTGCGATCTGACGGTCCGAAACGGCTGAACCGGACAGCATGCCCAAACCCAATCTCGCAGAACGCGAGGTGTCCACCATACCCCACTCGTTATACGCGTAGCTTGTGTAAATCTCCACATCGCGTCGATGCTCAACAATTTTCACCAATCCTTGCTTCGCAACATAGGCGGGACACTGCCAGGAATTATTCGTCCACGTGTGCTGGGTATTTTCAGTCACTTTGTCAGCCCATGCCAAATATCCGGCTGCGCCCTTTCCCCACTCTGCCGGGAACCGTCCAGAGTCCGAAATATATATATGCATTCCGAGCCCGATTTGCCGGAGGTGGTTCTTGCAGGCTACGCTCTGAGCCTGCGCTTTGACCTTAAACAGCACCGGAAGAAGAAGACCTGCGAGGAGGATGATTATTGCAACCACAATCAAGAGTTCCAGTAATGTAAACGCCCCGGTGGCGGCTCTGGCGAGGTGCCTCACTTTGGTCCCTCTGCTAGTCATAGGGAGTTTGACAGCGCGCTTCGATGGTGCTCACGCGAACGATGCACATCATTGGCGCGCGGCCAAGCGCAACATGCGAACAGCTGCTGCCATTCCGCATCCACTTCAGCCCAATGGTTAGCCCACGTTTATATACCTAATCTATATATTTTTCTAATTTCGCCAGAATATCTGCGTCGGGCTTTCGCCAGGCGAACTTGCCGTTCTTTGCAGTGGTGCCGACCATGAAGTGCTTGGCGATCATTTTGAAAGGGGCTGCTGTGCTGAAATGTCTGAGAAACTCAAATGAGGCTGGCTCAACAGTCGGAAGAGGAAACAGTATACCCATCACGAAGCTGACACGGTTGCCCATCACCATGCACAAAAACTGCCTTAGCTTCTGCCTGTCTGGCCCTAAAAACACAACCGGCCATTCAACCTTCGGCAGAACCGAATCCTTCCAAGCCAAAACAAAGGTGGTCGGACTCTGTTGCTCGACACGCTCGAAAAAGGCATCGAAGAATGCGTCGAGCTTCGGCATTGCCGTGGTTTGGTCTTTGCCGATCGAGTGACCCCAACAACTACCTTTTGGTGGACGATATACAAACATAAGGGTGAGCGGGCTAACGAGAAACTCACTCGAGCGATGCCGCTGACGATCTCATAAACTCGGGAAAACCTTACGAAAGGTCGCGTCCCGAGATCGCAAACCCGATTAACCAAAACCAAAGAATCTGGCCCCACTCTTTCCGGATTATGGAACCTTGCTCATAGGCGTCCCACCGAACCGTGCACATTAAGTAAACTGATGCTCATCGCGGGTCCAGTGCGTATGTCCGGTGCGCAATTTTATTTGTTCTTCTTAACAGGCTCTCGCCCTTTCCTTTCTGACTCTTCAATCTGCTCTTTCGTAAAGAAACTCTGGCTGGTTGGCGGCTCAGAATAAATGCTTTTGACGGAGAGGAGCATATGCCCAGGGATTATCTGGCGCTGATCGCACCCCTCCACGGCGTGTGGCCAGAACAGAACTCGCCTCTCATTTATCTGACGGATCTTAAAGATTTTTTGGCTGCTGAGGACGAGCTCGCCTTCTCTGGAATTGTAGCTGCCTTCAATCGGATATTCAGGGCCTCCGGGGATCATGACGTCGCTTGAAAACCAGTAACGGAACTGCCCGTCCTTCAGCTCCAGCGGCTCCTTCATGAAGGTCGACGATCTTCGGCTGCTGCGGCTGCTGTGTTGCGCAAGAAATGAGGAGTAGTAGCGCGAGGGGGGCAAGCAGTGATGTTAGCGCCTTCATGTGCGATGCGAACAATGAGGATGAGCCATGACGAGGAGCGCGCCCGCGCCCGAATGCAGAATGGCCGTGACCGCTCTCCTGCTCATTGGCTCAATCGGATTGGTTCGCTGCCGTCGATCAAATTTGTAAACCCAAACGCGCGATAGAGGCCCGCGACTTTCCGATTGGAGGAGGCGGCCCGCAGCGGACGTTGCACACCTGGAAAAAGCTCGTGCCCATTCGGGCATGCCGGGCCGTTGATTACGGAAAAGGGCTGGTACCCGGATCGCCCAGACGGACACATTATCCCGGACTTTAGGTACGGGGAAAGGGTCGCAACGCTGAGGATCGACGTTGGGCTAAGGCGCTCCATTAGACAATAAGAAACAGCTGCGCCGTCCAGTTGCCTCAAGTTGTTGAGACAGTCCCGTTCGTGGATGTGCCGCAGGCGCAGCCACCAAAGACTCGCGCCGCCTATCGAAACCAGAAGCGCAACAACCAGTGCGAGTGCCTTTTTCATGCGCCAGCCGAACGACTACCATCAGCGGTGGGAGCCAGCCGCCAAGGGGTTCCGACCTGTGGCTGAGCTGAACGGCTGACTCCCATCCGCTGGATGGTGTGGTTAGTCGCTCGGAAACAGCTGCTCATATTCGTTATCCTCAAGTTCCTGAAGCCGAAACCGCTTAATGACCTCATGAGGAACTCTATACATGGCAGACGCGCCGCCTATGCATGCTGAGCACAGCGCCACAAGGTCCTGGTCAGGCAGAATCCTGTAGCCCACTGGCAGCCACGTGCTCAAATACCAAGTACCCTGCTTGCGAGAAAGCCAAAAGCTGTTCCCGCGATTCGGCCACACCGGCCCGCCTTGGGAAGAAACGACGAGTTGGTCCTCACTCTGCATGTGGCCCACCAGGCCAAGCTTTGCCAGCGCTATCATTACAGCATCGTAGGAGTCCGGCTGCATGCGCGACTAACGCGGAGCATCAGTGATCCGGCGCCGATAAATATTCAGCATGGGAACAAAACGTAATCGCCGGGCTCGCTGCATGCAAATGTTGGCTGACGTGTGTGTCTCATTCATCCTTTCCTGACGGTTTCGCGCCGTGCTCACCAATAAATTGACCATACATTTGTTTGAATGTTTCAACGTGTAGTCTAGTAAGATGCAACCTAAACGGAGCTCCCCGCGTTGACTGACGCGGCTAGCTGTCGTGTTTGACGGTCTCCTCAGAATGTCTGAGGTCTGAACACTCGATCAAGAACGTAGTGTTTCGCTCAAACAACAGTTCATGCACCAATAGACCTTCATGTCCCAAACGAATCTCGTGGGTGAACAAGTCACCGTGCGCTGTATGGTCGTATCTCGATTGTCCGTATCGTGGCGGTGTTATAAATGAGTAGCGCGTGACGCCTGTATAATGAAGGTGAATCCGCAGGTCATGGAAAGGGCCAAGCAGAGCAATGGCAATCTCCATCCGACGACTCTCGTGCCGCTCCCCGGTTTCGACCTCTCGAACAGTGAAACTTTCAAGCCACGCGTCATGAAGCGAGCTGTGCGACGCCAAGTCGAAATAACGGATGTCCGAGGCGAAAGCATAAACGTGCGGCGGCAACTGCTCTCGGATTGATTCGACGTAGGCCCGATATGGGACATAGTCAATCTCCCCCGGCTTGTTGTTGAGGATGTATTCCATACGCGCGCCGACAGCTAAGCCCGCGCCGCACCTACCATCGCCGCAGAGCGCAGAAAGGATACTCGAATTCTCTCGAAGCGCCGAGCAGAAAAGGCGAGCGGCGGTTAGGCGGCAGGCACGTTGTTCGCCTTTCCGAGCCCCGGGAGGGGCAGCATGATAATACCCCAAGACAAGCGAGCCACGAGGGGAACTGCCACACCAACCCGTCTCCCTTTTTTCCTGTTTTGCCATGCCGACTCAGTCGGCGCGGCAAAACAGGAAAAAAGGGATGTATTCATTTTGGTCTGGTTACCCCGGGCGGCCCCCGCTTTGCGGGATTGCCCGGGGCTGATATTATATTGTCCCTACAGGACTTCGGTTTGGCTCGCTCCGCTCGCAAACAGATAGGGCGGAACGGATGCAATTTGAAAATGAGTCACGCCCTCACCCTCAACATTCGGGCGCGCTGTTTGTTGCCAGGTCAGGCAGTGGGCGCCGCAGGATTCAACCCAGTGCCAACATGCTCGAAAGGCCTTGCTCTTCGTGCATTGAACCAGCGACGAATATGTTCGAAGAAAAGGTAAACCACCGGCGTAGTGAAAAGGGTGAGCGCTTGAGACACAATCAAACCTCCGACAATCGATATCCCGAGCGGCTGTCTTAGTTCCGAGCCGGTCCCCATGCCGATCGCCAGCGGGACGGCGCCGAACATGGCTGCCAAGGTGGTCATCATAATTGGACGGAACCGGACTGAGCAGGCGCGGTAGATGGCATCTTCAGGCGTGGCATTTTCCAGACGCTCCGCTTCTAACGCAAAATCGATCATCAGAATGGCGTTCTTTTTTACGATCCCGATCAAAAGGATAATTCCGATGAATGAAACAAGCGAAAGATCAGTGTGCGTGAGCATGAGTGCCAGGAGCGCTCCCAAGCCTGCTGAGGGCAATGTCGAGAGAATCGTCAGTGGATGAATCAAGCTCTCATATAACATGCCCAGCACCACATAGACCGCGATCAGGGCTGCGAGTACCAGGAGAGGCGTGCTCTGCAAGGAAGCTTTGAATATCTGTGCTGTTCCTTGAAAACTGCCCTGGACGTTTTCAGGCAAATGGAGTTCCTCCACCGTGCGTTGAACGGATTCTGTCACCGCGCCCAATGAAGCTCCTGGAGCGAGATTGAACGAGAGGGTTACCGAAGGAAACTGACCCTGATGATTCACGGAAAGGTAGGCATTTCCGGGTTGGAATTTTGCCAAAGACGAAAGCGGAACCAGTTTTCCAGTGTTAGCTCTGACATAGATTTTTTCCAGGGCGCGAGGATCGGTTTGAAAAGGTGGTTCCACTTCGAGAATGACGTAGTGCTGGTTGTAACGTCTGTACAGGGTTGAAACCTGGCGTTGTCCGAAGGCGTCGTAAAGTGTGCTGTCGATTGCTGCCGGCGAAACTCCAAGACGCGAGGCTGCATCGCGATCGATGACAACATTGGCTTGCAGGCCACCGGTTTGTTGATCGCTGTTCACATCGCGCAGGGACTTATTTTTTCTTAATTGATCCCGCAGCAAGGTGGAAAAGTGGTTGAGCTGGTTTAGATCGGTTGATTGCAAAGCGTACTGAAACTGAGCGCGGCTGAAGCGTCCGCCCACGCGAATATCCTGGCTGGCTTGCAACACGAGAGAAACTCCCCCCAGCGCGGCAGTTTTCTGGCGTAAACGCCCGATCACCTGTTCGGCGCGAATGCGCCGTTCCTCAATCGGCTTCAGTGTGATGAACATCCGCCCGGAGTTGATGATAGTGCCGCTGCCGCCGATAAAGGAAGCGACGCTGGCGACGGCGGGATCGGCAGCGACAATTGACAGCACTTCCTGTTGCAGTTTGGCCATGGCCGGAAAAGAGATATCCTGGGCAGCTTCGGTTGTGCCCATGAGAACCCCGGTGTCCTGCAGAGGAAAAAAGCCTTTTGGCACCACAAAATAGAGAGCCACGGTTCCTGCAAGGACCACGAAAGAGACAATAAGCATGAAGATCTGATGGCGCAGGACCCATCGTAAAATGACTTCATACCCGTAAAGAGATGCGTTGAACGCCCGCTCAAAAATGCGATAAAACCAGCCCGGCGGTCCATAGCTCGATTCTGCGCGCAAAAATTTCGAGCACATCATGGGCGTCAAAGTCAGGGAGAGCACTCCGGAGACCAGCACCGCCATGCTCAAGGTGACAGCAAATTCGTGAAAAAGGCGGCCGATCAATCCGCCCATAAATAACAAAGGAATGAAAACAGCCACCAGGGAAGTGGTCATGGAAACGATGGTAAATCCGATTTGTCGCGCGCCTTTGAGCGCAGCCTGGATTCCGCTCTCTCCTTGTTCGATATAGCGGTAAACGTTTTCAATCACCACTATCGCGTCATCCACCACGAACCCCACGGAGATGGTTATGGCCATCAGTGAAATGTTATCGAGGCTGTAATGGAACAGGTACATCCCGCCGAAAGTGGCAGCCAGCGCCAGAGGCACGGTGATACTGGCAATGAACGTTGGCCAGAATCGGCGCAGAAAGATGAATATCACCATCACCACCAGCGCGATACTTAATAGCAAAGAAAATTGCACCTCCTGAACTGAGGCTCGGATAGTTTGGGTCCGATCGCTGACGGGGACGAGCTTGATGGATGGCGGCAGCCATTCGGTAACACGGGGCAGCTCAGCCCGAATGCGATCCACCGTTTGAATCACGTTCGCTTCGGCCTTTTTGAAAACGATTACGACTACCGCCTGGTTGGTCCCAGACCATCCTGCCTGTCGCGTGTTCTCGACACTGGGAAATACCCGGCTGATCGAACTGAGTTTGATGGGCCCGCTCACTCTTTGGGTCAAAATAAGATTTTGATAATCTTCGGCCTGCAACAACTGATCATTGCTGGCGATCGAGAAGGCGGTGGTGTCTCCGTCGAAACTGCCCTTGGGCAGATCGACATTTACCTGGGAAAGCATGCCTCGGACATCTTCCAGACTGAGCCCGGCCGAAGCGAGGGCGGCAGGGTTGGCCTGCACCCGGATGGCTTCTTTGGCTGCGCCGGCTATGAACACCTGGCTTACTCCTTCCACCTGACTCAGACGTTGTCCAATGATGGCGTCCCCGTAATCATAGATTTGCATCGGGGTCAGCGTCGCTGAGGTCATCGCGAGAATCATGATCGGAGAATCCGCGGGATTCACTTTGCGATAAGTCGGCGGGGCAGGGAGATTAAACGGGAGGTCGCCCGCAGCCGCATTAATGGCCGCTTGAACATCCCTCGCAGCACGGTCAGCGGTCCGATCCAAACTGAATTGAATGGTAATAGCCGTCCCGCCGAGGGTGCTGACCGAAGTCATTTCTGATACACCAGAGATCTGGCCCAGGCGCCGCTCCAGGGGAGCTGCTACCGTCGAGGCGATGGTCGCCGGATCGGCACCGGGCAATGACGCCTGCACGGTAATCATTGGAAAATCGACACGTGGGATGGGCGCCACGGGCAACAATGCGTACGCGACGATCCCGGCAAGGAAGAGGCCCGCGGCGAGCAGAGAAGTTCCTGCCGGCCGATGAATGAATGGCGAGGAGATATTCAAACTCAAGCAACTCCGTTAATTTCCGTCGCCCTTCCAAAACCACTGCCGTATTAACTTCCAAAATCCCCAGCCAAAAAGGGAACCTATCACAAATGCAATCACCGTTTTATAGGAAAACTCTAAAGCGGCGTTTCCTCCAAAAAAATCTTTCATGGAAACAACGAGTGCTGCCATGGCTCCGAAGGAAATGCAGGTCCCAAGGACCATGACGCGATATAAGCCTTTCTGGTGATTGGTCTCATTCATGAAGTTACATTTCCTGCGGCGGCTGGCCCTTGGGCTACACCCGGGGCCGGCAAATGCGCGGCTGCGCGCCATCGTTTGAACCAATGGCCCACCCTATCCATGTAGAGATAAACCACGGGCGTAGTATAAAGCGTAATAAACTGCGAAAGGAGTAACCCGCCCACGATGGCAATTCCCATCGGACGCCGGAGTTCGGAGCCTTCACCATGCTGCAAGGCAAGCGGCAATGCACCCAGCAAAGCGGCCATGGTAGTCATCATGATAGGACGGAAACGCAAGAGGCACGCCTGATAAATGGATTTTTCAGGCGGCAATCCTTCATTGCGTTCGGCGTCCAAAGCAAAATCGATCATCATAATCGCATTTTTCTCTACTATTCCGATCAGGAGAATGATCCCGATCAGAGAAATAAGAGATAGATCCTGATGGGTCAGCAGCAAGGCAAGCAGGGCGCCCACGCCGGCCGAAGGGAGGCTCGAAAGAATTGTTATCGGGTGAATGTAGCTTTCATAAAGCACTCCCAGCACAATGTAGATCACAATGATGGCCGCCAAAATTAGAAACGGCTCGCTTTTTAGCGATGAGCGAAACTCGGCAGCGCTGCCCGAGAATGTTGTGGCCACGGTTTCAGGGAGCCCGATTCCTTTCTCTGCAGTTTGGATCGCTTTCACTGCCTGGCCCAGTGAAGCCCCAGGACGAAGATTGAAGGAGAGAGTTATAGCTGGAAATTGATCCTGATGGGCAATGGTAAGCGGTGCAGTCCCGATTTTTATAGAAGCGAATGTACTGAGTGGCACGGCCTGGCCGGTAGACGATTTGACAAATACTTTATTTAACGCCGCCGGTGTCAATTGAAAATCTGGCACTGCTTCGAGTACTACGCGGTACTGGTTTAACTGGGTAAAGATTGTTGAAACCTGCCGCTGCCCGAATGCATCGTAGAGGGTGTCATCAATCGCTTGAGGCAGAACATTGAGTCGCGAAGCTTTTTGGCGGTCGACGATCACACTGACTTGCAGCCCGCCCGGCTGTTCGTCGCTGGCCACGTCGGTCAATTCAGGAAGGGTTCGCATCTGTGCCAGCAGTTTAGCTGCCCAAAGCGATAACTCCGCTTCATCGGCGTCCTGGAGAGTGTATTGAAACTGAGTGCGGCTGACTCGACTGTCAATTTGCACATCCTGAACAGCCTGCATGGACAAAGAAATTCCTTGAACGTCTTTGGTGGCTTCTCGCAACCGAGAAATAATCTGTTCTGCATTGGCTTTCCGTTTGTCCCGAGGTTTGAGATTAATGTAGAGCCTGCCGCTATTCATTGTGGCATTGACTGTGCCTGCGCCCACGAATGAGGCGACGCTGGCTACGTCCGGATCTTTCAAAACGATGTCGGATACCAACCGTTGCCGTTGGGCCATGGCTTTGAAAGATATGGTTGGGGCAGCATCGGCGATGCCGAGGATCAAGCCGGTATCCTGCTGAGGGAGCAAACCCTTGGGCACGACGAAATAGAGCCAGATCGTGGCTACCAAAGTGAGCGCCGCGATCATCAGGGTAAACGCCTGATGTCTAAGCACCCATTGCAACCCGCGTTCATAGGTATCGAGCATCCACTTGAAAAAGCGTTCGGTGGCTAAAAACCACCGATTTTTTTTGCTCTGGTCTTCCGGCTGAAGGAGCCGCGCGCACATCATGGGAGTGAGTGTGAGGGACACTATCGCAGACACCATCACCGCCACACTTAAAGTGATGGCAAATTCACGGAACAAACGTCCGACGATTCCGGTCATGAAAACCAATGGGATGAACACCGCCACCAGAGAAAAACTTAGGGATATAACGGTGAAACCGATTTGTTTTGCCCCTTTGAGAGCAGCTTCGAACGGCTTTTCTCCATTTTCAATGAATCGCACGATATTTTCGATCATCACAATGGCGTCATCGACGACAAATCCGGTTGAGATGGTCAGAGCCATCAATGAAAGATTGTCCAAGGTGAAACCAATTAGCTTCATGACACCAAATGTGCCGATGACCGCAAGAGGCAGAGCGACGCTGGGAATAATCGTAGCCCATAGTTTCCGCAAAAACACAAAGATCACCATGACCACCAACGCCACAGTGAGAATCAACGTAAACTGAACATCATGGACGGAAGCTCGGATTGTTTGAGTCCGGTCTGTGAGAATTGAAATGTCCACCGACGGCGGGATAGAAGCGCGCAGGCGCGGCAAAACGGCTTTCACGCGATCGGCAGTTTCGATAATGTTGGCGCCTGGCTGGCGTTGAACATCGACGATGACCGCGGGCTTTTTCCCTACCCATCCGGCCAGCCGGATATTTTCGACGTTGTCGATGATTGAGCCTATGTCCTTGAGACGAATAGCGGCCCCATTTCGATACGCGAGAACAACGTTGCCATACTCGGCAGCCGAGGTGATCTGATCATTGGCGCCGATTGAATAAGATTGCCGCGGGCCGTCAATGCTCCCTTTTGGCGCGTTGACATTGTTTTGAATCAAGGCGGTCCGAACGTCTTCGAAGCCCAGCCCCAGACCTGCTAATGTTGCCGGATTGACCTGGACGCGCACTGCGGGTTTTTGATCGCCTTCGATTGTTACCAGGCCGACCCCGGTAACCTGGCTTAATTTCTGGGCCAGTACTGTATCAGCGATATCATTGACCTTTTCCATGGGCAGCACTTCGGAGGTGAGCGCCAAGGTGAGGATAGGTGTATCTGCAGGATTAACTTTGCTGTAGGTGGGAGGATTGGGCATTCTGGGCAAAACACCATTTGCGGCATTCATGGCCGCTTGCACATCCTGGGCAGCGGCATCGATGTCCCGGTCCAGATTGAATTGAAGCGTGATGTTGGCATTGCCGAAGGAACTGATCGAAGTCATCAGCGCAAGGCCGCTGATTTGACCGAATTGCCTTTCCAAAGGAGTGGTGACCGAAGACACCATGACATCCGGGCTTGCCCCCGGATATTGTGCCGTTACCTGGATGGTAGGAAAATCCACGGGGGGCAAAGCTGAGATGGGCAGCAGCAAATAACCCAATAAGCCCATCATGATCACTCCGGCCATCAGCAAGGATGTCGCGATGGGACGGCGAATGAATGGTTCGGAAATGTTCAAGTGCGTAGCAGGCGGCAGAAGAAAATTCGTTCTGCTCTATTCGAAAAAGAATGGGTCCTGAATTGTAATTGCAATCGGAGTCCTGTTCGTTCAAGGGCTCGCACCGCCGCCTGATGCGCGAGTGGGCCGATTTTGGGCCGGTTGCGTCGGGGTGGTCGGCGAGGAGACTTTTACCTGGGAACCCGCCTGCAGTTTGTATTGTCCATCTACCACGACCTTTTCACCCGGTTTCAAACCTGAATCGATCAAGGCCTCGCCCTGTTCGATGCGGGCGACCTTCACCGGTCTAACTTCAACCGTGGCATCCTGTTTGATCACGAAGGCGTACGCACCATCCGGGCCGCGTTGAACAACCGAGGCTGGAACCACAGCGCCGTTTTTCTGAATTTTTACCAGCAGCCGCACGTTAACGAATTGGCCCGGCCATAAATGAGAGTTGGCATTAGGAAAGGTGGCTTTGAGCTTTAACGTGCCGGTGGTGGTGTCGATCTGGTTATCGATCACTGCCAGTTTTCCCTCATCCAGCAATGTTCGGTTGTCACGATCCATTGCCAGGGTTGAAAGTTCCAGACCCTCTCGGAGTTGCTCCTGAATTTGTCGCATCTCCTGCTCTGGTAAAGTGAATATCACACTGATTGGATGCAATTGAGCGATTACAACCAGTGCATTTGAATCACCAGTGGCATGCACAATGTTGCCAACATCTACCTGGCGCATCCCGGTCCGGCCATCGAGCGGCGAAGTGATCGTCGTGTAAGCCAGTTGTACCTTCGCGCTATTAATTGCAGCTTGATCGGCCTGAACCGCGGCGGCTAATTGATCTACCGTGGCTTTCTGAATATCGTAGTCCTGTTGTGAAACAATTTTGTCGGCCAGCAAAGCCGCGTCACGCTGTAAAGTGGTTCGGGCCACAGCTAGTTGAGCCTCGTCCTGGGCTTTTTTAGCCAGGTTCTGTTCTAATTGTGTTTGAAATGGAGCGGGATCAATTTGAGCTAGCAAATCCCCGGCATGGACGTCCTGACCTTCAGTAAAGGCAATTTTTACTATTTGGCCGTCCACACGAGGTCGAATCGTGATTGTATTGAACGCCTGAACGGTGCCCAGGCCATCCAGATAAAGAGGCACATCCTTTTGCACAACCGTTCCAGCAACAACAGGCACTGGACCGCCCGCCCCGCGGCCACCTTGAGCAACGCTCCCGGCTTTTTGTGCAGGCCGGCTTTTGAACCAAAGGCCAGCCAGGACAATTAATACAATCACCAGGATGCTGCCAAACAACAAACCCAGTCCGTGCTTTGATTTGGGAGGGATTGTCTGCTCGGGCCTATTTGAAACATTTGCCTGAGGCTCCGGCTTTTGTCCCCGTGGAATTTCCATATTCACCATGGTCGGAATCGTCAAAGATTACCACATTGGACTCAGGGGGCAACGTGGCAATTCAAAGAGATAGTTGAAACGGAAGCGATTAAAAGGGATGAGCGATAGCCCGTTGCGCTTTTGACTGTAGGGTCGGCTACCAAGTCGTCCCAATAGAATAACCCGAATCGGACGACGTGGAAAGTCGTGCCTGCCAGCCACGCTTTCTAACCCACTTCATCATATCCGTTCAAACTCGTATGGATCCTGGTTGATTGTCTCTCCCGAAAAGTTTACGAAACAACATGCGTTCCGGCCGAATGGATGGCTTCACTTTGATCGAATTACTTGTGGTCATTGCCATCATTGGCATTTTGGCGGCTTTGCTGCTTCCTGCTCTTGCGCGCGCCAAGGCTCAAGCGTTGCGAGCCCAATGCCTCAATAACGAACATCAGATCGGTCTGGGCTATCATCTTTACGCGGATGAAAATAATCAATCTTACCCGGCTCATGACGATTGGGCCTCCGTCGGTGGCCGGATTATTGGCAACGCCGGTCCCTGGCCCTGGCGATTTGCGGATGTGAAATCTTCGCCGGAAACCAATCGTCCGCTGAACAGCTACTGCCAGGCCTTGGAAGTTTTTCATTGCCCTGCTGATAAAGGAGATTCCTACTGGCCCCAGGCAAAAACCTGTTGGGAAGGTTGGGGCAACAGTTATTTACCAATGTGGGCGGTGGATTGGTTCCGAGTCAAACACGTTACCGGTGATTCGCGCGCTCCGCGCGGAAGCCAGGAATCTTTACCGATCAAAACCAGCGAATTTGCCCGCAGTCCCGCCAACAAAATCATCCAGGGCGACTGGCACTGGCATGGCACACGAGATGTAAATGATCCCAAAAGCGTTTGGCACAACTTTAAAGGACGACGCGCGTACAGTATGCTTTTTGCCGACAGTCACGTGGAGAACTACATCTTTCCCAAAGAATATGTCAATTGGCAGACGTCCCCGGCTCCTGATCCAAGCTATCGATGGTGGTAAAACTTTTGTTCGGCGCAGTCACCTTCAGAAGTTCGGATGCTAAGTAGACCTCTCAACAACGAAGTTATTTCCGGTTTTGAGAATCGTAGATAGTTTCCGATGGGGGCGTTGAGTGCCGCCGAAGATTGTGTTGTCTCATAATCAATTCTGTGACCATAACCTCGGGACTATTGTACTTTGTGAAATCAGTTGGTGGGGTGAAAAGGTCAGCAGGGGGAGGCTCAGTGCGGATTTTAGAGAAGGTTAAACTAAAAGGCGCGGCATTCGAGAGGGAACTGATGCGAATCGGGAATCGGTTCAGATCCAGAGCGCGAAAAATACTAAAGGCAGCGCTGGAGCCATCGCTCATTTGCACGACCGCCTGGGCCGAGTCACAAACATGACCATCCATCTTCTGCAGTGCCTCGTTAACCTGTTGGATGACAAGATTTGTGGGACTAATGTTTAAGACGGTCTGAGCGTAACCTTGCAATGCTTCCGACCACACAAAGCTTTGGTGATTGGCCATGTCCGATGAATAACCAAAAGCTCCGCCAGAATTCTTTTTGTCCGCTTTTCCCGGTTCGGCCGCAAAAAGCAATTTTCCCGCGCGCGCAAACAGTTCGCCCGAGACGGTTTTTGGCATCCTCAAATGATTGCTCATGACGACATGAGCGCTGAACGCACCAGCATTGGTTAACACCGCGGCGGCTGGACCGGTAAGGAAAACGGGAGGCAAAGCCTCAACTGCAATTCCAGAAATATTTTTCGAGTCACTTGAACTAAAACACCCACTGAGTAAACCAGCCAGAAGCAGAAGCGGACAAACCAAAGTGAACTCGCCAAACAGCCGCAGATTCATGGCTCAAGGTAGGAATGAGTATTGACAGGGCCAGAAATATGGAGCGCCGCGTCGAGACGCGATTTTGGCAGCTGTGATTGAGATGCTGAACAAGTCGCAGGGTGGTGAAAAAGCAGCAACATGTCCGTGCGCTCGAAGAAGCTGCTTCACTGAAGAACGGTTAGGATTCTCAATCCTCACTTGGCCGCGAGTGCAGCTTCAATCGCAGAGGTCACCTCAGGCGAATCTGGCGTCGTTTGAGGATCGAATCTCTTAATAATCTTGCCATCTCGCCCGATCAGAAACTTGCCAAAGTTCCACTTAATGTTTCCTGGAAAAGGGGATTGCGGCCCCGCCAACTCTTTGTAGAGGGGATGACGTTTTGGTCCGTTAACATCTATTTTATCAAATAACGGGAAGGTGACATTGTATTTGGTTGAACAAAATTCTTTGATCTCTTCATTCGTGCCGGGTTCCTGGCCATTAAATTGATTGCAGGGGAAGCCTAAAACGGTGAAGCCCTTGTCCTTATATTTCTCGTGAATGGCTTCGAGGGCTTTGTATTGGGGAGTCAGCCCGCACTTTGAGGCTACGTTTACAATCAGCATGACTTTGCCTTTGTAAGCTTTGAGCGAAGTGTCTTTCCCATCGATATCCTTGACCGCAATTTCATCAATGGAGGAGCCGTGAACTGCAAGGGTGTGCATAAGGAATAAACAAGCAAAAATCGGCAATGATTTCATGGGGCAAATATGATTTGGGCCATTAGCATTGTCAACGTTGGACGCTGAGCTTCGCGCGTTTGAAGCGGTCATAAATCGCGGAATGTGGAGTGCGGCGGCAAACGGAGTGCGACGCCGCTTTTCCTACGAACTTCAATGCATGCTCAATCTTTAGTTTGACCATTCCTCTCTACTCGCAAGAAAAGCGGCGTCGCGCTTCGCTTGCCGCCGCACTCCAAAAAATTAGGGTGCGCGCAGCCGATAAAATTGTTTAGTAGGACCGACAGGCACGGTCACGCTGATTTGATTGCTCGAGATCAGATGAAGTTGTGGTGCCGAAGACCAGATGACGGGAGCTAAGATGCTATCCGTGACCTCCAGGATGTAATCATTTGGTGAAGGCCATGAGATTGTAATCTGATGATTTTGATAACTCATGTGCAAAGAGGGGGGCGTCACGATAATCTGCACCGGACTTGACAGCGTCGTGTCTCCCTGGTCGTCGGTGGCATTCGCGGTCAAGGTGTATCTCCCCGCGGGGGGATTCGTCCAGGAGAGGGCATATGGACCCGCACCGTCTTCACCTAGTTTTGTATCGTTTTGAAAAAACTCCACTTTTTTAATGGCACCGGCGGGCACGGAGGCATTCACAGTTATGTTTACGGGGTTCGGTGCACTGAAAACGGCTCCGTTGGGTGGATTCGCAATCGTCACAGTCGGCGGTTGATATGGACCAAAAGAGAAACTTTCAATAGTTTGTGAGGCCGCGGACGTACCAGATACGCCGGTAAAACCAATAAATGCGCTATTGCTATTGCCAACAGCAGCCGCCAGGTTCACAGAATAACTCGCATCGAAAGTCTTGCCCGTATTTAGATCCAACAGATGTTCAGTCAGGACCGAACCGTTATAGGTCAAAGTGACGGCAATTGGATTGCCGCGTCCTAAGTCCAATGGGAGCGTGGAGGAAGAAGTTGCAACAGTCCCGTTAGTGGCGTAGCCGGTCAATGTGCCGCTGCCTCTGAGGTCAAAAACAATGCCTGCAGCTGGCGTGAGGCCATCGAGTCCAAGGCGTCCTCCCCCGAGGGCACCAGGACCGTTTGTGGAGTTTTGCAGCACAAACGCCGCGCCGGAGAGCCGCACGGAAGGGCGATAGATGAATCGAGCTGCGAAATTGGTTATAACTTGTCGTGTTTTAAAGAAAGCACTGCGCCGCTCACTACCCAAGCCATCAGCCAAAGTAAGAATATCATTCGCGGCGCTTGCACCTCCATTCAGGGTCCATGCGTTTCCCCGAAAACCAACTATCGTTGCCGTCGAGGAGGCCAGCCGGAAGAAAGCAGTGACTTCGCCGCTCGAATGCAAGTTTGTGCCGGTGGCAACGGCTCGGATAACCGTCGAGTCCGTCAATTGCAAAGGAGTGGTATAAAGAGGTGAATCTATAGAGGCAGCAGTGCCGTCGAGTGTGTAATGAATTTGCAAACCCGGCAATCCCGTAAGCAGGTTGACTATGATTGAGTTGGTAAAGATGCCGCTCTTGGGAACAAGCAGCGGAGCAGGTGCCCAGGTCCCGCTTCCAAAGACCGCCAGACGTGATGCCGTCCCCATATAAACTTTGCCGTTGGCTACGGTCGGAACAGTGAATTTAATCCCGCCACCGGGATCGTCCCTCGTGCCTGCCTGAGAGCTGTTGTACAGCTCCCTGGATACATTAGTAGCATCAAATGCGTGCAGCGTAGCCCGGCCCCCGAATTCAGCCATCTCACTCCGAACGGCCCAGATAATTCCGTTGGTTGTGCCCTCGGCCGAGACTGAAGGCGTAGCCCCCGGATAACCGAAACTGGCCAGCGATGAGGTTTCGTGTGGTGCAACGATTTGTGCGTTTGATATTCGGAAGGATTTTACAAAATCCCCGATGCCAACGTAGTAAAGATGGTTATTGAAGTACGCTGGGAGACCGAATGTGGCTGTGATATAATTGGGTAAGCTCTGGACAATCTGATTATCGTTTGTGCCGTTGTACTGACCGAGGTTATCCCGGTCGAGCAGGTAGATTCTTCCCTCCTTTCCCGAGCCGACCATAAGATGCTGATGCGCCACGGTTCCGACTGAGTCGGGGAGTAAAACCGCTCCTCCAGAACCCAGGTCTGTATCGGAAACGTCCAATATGAGTTGATTAAAGGGCGTAAAATAATCAGCCACTTGGAGATCTTCTCCGCTCATAAAAAGATTCAGAACACTGTTCCCATAGTTCTGCTGCTGATTGTCGAAGGAGCCATCTCCAGTTAAAAAGTAGATGCTTCCACTTGCATCGGCGGCTGGGGCGGCTCCCGATTGCCAGATTCCGCCTTTATGGCCGTTGGGGGTATCATTGAATACACCCCTCAATTGCAAAGTCTGGGCGTCATAGCCGAAGACCCACCCGTGATAGTAACCCGCGTCGGCGTACGAAGCGTAGGCAACGTAAACGACCCCATTCACCAGCAACAAACCAGGGCGTTGGAATTGCCGGTAGGCATCGAAAGAAATATTTCCGGCTCCGTCGGTGCCGGTTCCTGTGCCGCTGACGGTTGCCTGCACAACCACAGGACCACCGAACTTTTCCGCTCCGGTTCCCAGATCCAGCGCGTGCAAACGATGAAAGTAATCCCACTGAAGATTTCCAATCTCTTTAGTTGCGACGTTCACATAAATCGTGCGTGACGGGAGATCAATCACCGGAGTACCAGTAATGCCGATTTCAGGCTGAATTGTTCCAAATTCATCTTCGCCGGGCACCGGGGTAATAAAGGCGGACGGATTGATGAAACTCACGTGCCAAAGGGGAACAGCATTGCTTGCGCTGTTATCGTCTGCATCGAAGGCATAGACGCTGTCATGCTCGGTGGCGACGAACACCACGTTATGAATGCCTTTACCGGGAATCTCTAAATTGGAGACATAGAGGGGTTGAGCATAGATATTTCCGTCCACATCATAGGTAAATAGCCGGCCAAAGGTATTCGTATTGACATTGAAAGGAGTGAGCGTGGTCTCGTTTAGATTTTGCCCGGTACGCGCGTTGTCGTTGCGATAGGTCAGTACGTTCACCTGGGCAGTGGTACTGAAGGAGACGATGATTAACAGCACGCAAATCCACCAGGGTCGGTTTTGTTGCGAGCCGGGGATTTTAGCCAACGATCCCTGCATTGAGCGAATGATAAAAACGAGCGTTCGAAAGTAAAATAAAATGTGCGTACGTTGTCCCGCCGAGGTAACGCGGCGGGGGTGCGGACATATTTCCGGGAATTCGCCTCGTCACCTCGGCGGCTACGATGGAATTCCCATTTTTCGACCGTACGTGGGTGAGGAGGAGTTACGACATTGCGAGGCAAGGACTTTGATGACCTTTTATTAATCTCAGTGTTTGAGAACAAACCAACGTCCTTGGCTCAAGGCTTGCTGTTTTGGATGCGTGGACACAACGATCGGCATGCTAATGGTAGGGGGACTGGGAGTGTGCGCGATCTTCTTGCTGGGAAATTCCTTTCGCTGGCGGAGCGAGCCGAGTGTGTCACGGCTACCAGGGCGCGAAAAGCTTTTGCGCTCTCCGGGAGAATCAATGCGGCGAAACCTGGAACAACTAAATGAATATCTGATTTATTCCGTCGCACTTTTTCTCCTGGTGCCATTGCTGTTTGCGTGGAAATCGAACCTAACGAATTTATGGCCGTTGACCTTTCTACTTGGGCTGATGGTTCTGTCGGCCATGCCTGGGATTTACGTGCTCCGTCTTTATCGTGATTACGCTTTTGGATTGAGGGCAGAACGAGCTGTAGGTGAGGAACTGAATCAGCTCATGCTCGATGGTTGTCATGTATTCCATGACTACCCCACGAGTTTGGATTGGCACATCAAGCACATCGTCGTAGCGCCTTCGGGCGTTTATGCGATTGAAACAGAATTCAGCGCGAAGCGAGGCGTTCACAAAGGCAATAGCGATTCGGCCGTTATTTTTGACGGCTCTGTTTTAAAATTTCCCCATGACACTCGAGTCGAGCCAATCGAGGCTGCCCGCCTCAGCGCTGAGATTTTGCGCAAGGAGTTGAGTGATACTCCAGGGGAACTACAGGAAGTGAAATCAATTCTCAGCGTTCCGGGTTGGCAAATCGTTCGCCGCGGCGACAGCGATGTTCAGGTTTTAAACCCCAAAGAAATCTGGCGTACTATTGTGACCACAGCGCCGGCAAAACTTTCAGAAATCGAGATCCAGCGAATAGCTTATCGGATTCAGCAAAAATGCCGTGATGTGGAGATTTGAGGGAGGCTTAGAAGAAACTTAGCCAAAACGATGCTTCGAAATTAACCAGAAGGCAACAAATCTAACAAAAAAATATTTTTAAGTTGAGAAGCTCTTATGATGTGGAGATTTAGGGAGGTTTGAAAGTAATATCTCAGCCATAAGTCGGCTTTAGCTGGAACAATGCACTAGCCTTGTGGCTTTTCAATAAAGCCGTGATAGAGGCCCATGTAGTAGGGTAGCAAAAAGACTGTGCCTGCTCCCAATTCATTTCCATTCCCGCCGTAATCCAATTGCCAGGGATCGGTGTTCCAGTGATTAAAGTGACGATTCTCCACGGGTAGCACTTTGCCGTTAATCAGATGTCCACGCTGTCGCTTTCGATTTCTTTCGTCCAAATCAGATGAACGGATCGGCGGCAAGTCCTCTATATCCAATCGATGACTATTTTGATGTCCCCAGTTGAGGCGGTCCAGCGGAAAGCCATAAAGCGTGGCCATCGAATCCTGATGCCAGCTTGAGAATGGACGAAGAGAGAAGCTTCCAAAAGGCCGGCTCCCAGTGGCCTTCAAATTTTGAGCTGCGTAGGCAAAATTAAAGAAAGGGTTCACTTCCGGCTCCTCATTGATCCAATACCGAAAGAAGGAAACCCGCGCCATCGACTTCAATTGTTCATCGGTCGAACAGTGCAGCAAGCCGTAGTAACACATGAATGCCATTTCATCATCCGATTGGTTTCCTGAGCCGGGCCCCTGCTGCATTTTCGGGTACATGATATTGTGCGCGTAACTGTGTTTTTCGATCAACTCGCGTGAGGCTGCCGAGTATTTTTGATCTCCAGTAATGTGCGCAGCCACCGCCAGGTACGTCAGGATGCTAAGGGAGTTGAGTCCTCGCTCAGGCCACCATTTGAGATCGTGATTAAGATATTGAGGTCCGTAAATGGCCCAGCGTGTCGGTTTTCCATCATGATCCACCAACGTGAAACCATGCGAGATCAAATGGTCGGTGACATCTCTCACCACCTCGCGAACGCGCTCTTTTTCGGCGGGAGTATCAGCGCAAAGATCGTAATAGAGCGGGTAAAAAAAGAAGTGCCCATCCAACTCGTCGCTGCTCGTATCAGATTTCCAATACCATTTGCCATCCGCACTTTTGGGCCAGCGCGGTTCGTACACCTTCCAGAGAGTGTCGCGCTTTTTCTCTTCTCTGTCACCCTCGATCCTGCCACGGTTCGGGTCCGGCCAATCCAGTGGGCGGATTGTTCGCGCGATGTATCCCTTCGGCGCGGCATGTTCGCTGCCCTCCACTACTTTTTGAAGGAAGCGTAATGCTTCAAAGGCCTTTCGAGCTCGGTCCTTGGCTTTCGAATCCTGGGTGGCAGCGTAAGCGAAACATTCTCCAGCCCCATACATTGCGGTCCAAAGACCATCGTTATCACTGTCGTGCGGATCCGCGCTGGATTTATCGGCGACTTGCCGCAGATGCGCTTCAGCGACATAGCCGAAAGGAGTACGTTTCACATACTTTTCGATTTCCTGTTCGTAAATCTCTGCCTTTTGCGCGAGCGTCATCGAACGGCGCTCGATGCAACCAATGCCAGCATCGGTGGCAAACCATGCGGTTCCACTGCTCGTCACTCCTATTTGCATCACTTCATCATGCGGCAACCAGCACCGGCCTTGTCGATACGCCCATTCCTTTCCGTCAAAACGGATAGCGCCTAATTTTGTGCCGAACCAGACCTCCCCCTCGTTTCCGGCGCTGATACAGGTAAAATCGTTGTAGGGCAATCCATCCTTGCCTTCATAAAACTTCCAGCCTTCGGCCGTTTTGCACCCCACTCCAGCTTTGGCAGCAAACCAAAGCTGTCCCTTTGAATCGAAAGCCAACCCGAGTGCATCTCTCACAGCCCAGGCCCGTCCACTATTGTCCAAAATTTCTACTCGTTCCCAGAGCTTGCCATTTTTTCGATAAATTCCCTTTTTAGAGGCAACGTAGAGAACGCCCTCGGGCGATATGCCGATTTGATTCACAGCAGCACCTCGCTCCCAGTCGAGGGAAGTTGTCTTTCCGTCGCTACAGGCGAGCAATTCAGCGGCAGCAATGTAAGTCGTGCCTTCAAAATGCACTAACTGTTTCACTTCATGCCAGGGCACAGCGACGTCAACGCGTTTACCATTCGCATCGGCAAAGGCGAATTGCTCTTCATTCCGGGGTGAAAGTGAATTATCGAGACGCCAATGACCGTCGCGAAGCTCATGCCATTGTCCTCCACTGAATGCCCGGACACTGTCTTTCCCATGGCATTCGACGAGCTGCACACCTCTGCGTCCTAAATCGTTTTCTTCGGTGAAAACCGCGACCTCCTGGCGAAAACGTTGCGGTGCGGGAGTAAAATCAGCCGCGCTTGCGATAATGCCAATCAGCCCGGCCCAAACTACAAATGCAGTTTTGCACATAACCGTAGGGGACGGTATGAAAGCAGGCGGAGGCCCTGCAATCAAATTAACGCCTGACCTCGTTGTAAATCTCGATATGCCGTTCAGCGATCACTCGCGGATGAAAACGCTCCAACGCGCGCCGTTTGGCTTGAGCTGCGAGTTTCTGCATTGTTGCAGGATCTCCAAGAGCGTTTTCGATCGCCTGGCACATGCTTCGATGATTGAGCGGGTCGCAAAAAAAACCGGTTGAGCCCTCTTCAATGAGCTCCGGTAAACCACCCACTTTCGCCGCGACAACGGGTATCCCGGAAGCCATAGCTTCCAGGACAACCATCGGACAATTATCCTCCAGAGATGGAAGAGCGAGCAACGATGCATTCTGCAGATATTTTTTCAGCTTTTCACGATCGGCAAAGCCCTCATAAGAGCACCAGGGCCGAGATTCGAGCAGGCTAAAGAATTCTGCTACATACGGGTAATCCCGAGGAGCGTGTCCAAGGAAAATCACCTTAACTTTAGTGTTCGCAGCCCATGGATCCAAAGCGCGGATAAACGGTACCTGGTTCTTGCGAGGACAGATATTGCCGACACAGAGGACTACCGCTGAACCGTTCGACTGCGGTTGCACATCGAAGAATTTCGAATCGACTGCGTTAGGAACCACCCAAGTGCGCTTCGCCAAATCCTCGACGGCTTGCTGCGTATAAGCGGTGATACAGACAACTCCGTGAGAACGCGGAATGGTCATAGCCTCCAAACGGGCAGCCAGCCATAGAAAGGAAAATATCTTCGCACCAGTTACCTGAGCAATGAGCCGCAGGTTACCATGAATGGTCAAAACGTTGGGATACCCCGAGAAAACCGCGCTAATTGCGCAATCTCTTTCAGTGCCCTGTCCATGGACCACCTCGGGTTGAATCTCCTTCAGTTTGTGACGGACGGCGCGAATACATCCTTGATAGGCCGTTCGCATCCAGCCGAGCTTCGGAACGTAAAGGCTGTGAAAAAAGATATTGGGTGCTAATCGTTCGGGCGATTTCATTTTTGCCCGCGCGCAAGATACCACATGCACCTCATGGCCCGGCATCAAGGCAAAACCTTGAAGCAACGCTTCCGGGGCCGTGCCAAAATAAGGCACAGGATTGGCGTAATCCCGATAATGCTCCCGATTGTCGGTCGTGAGAATAGCGATCCTCATCTCAAGCAAGTCGGAGAAAAGCAGGTGCCCCCTCGGCTTTCCAATTACTCCGCTCGAGATTAAAGCAGGAGGCGGCTGGCGAAAATATGTTCGCAACCTGCAACACGCTCGCCACAAATAAACCCCGGACAGAACTGACAACCGACATTTCGTCAGCTTACAATAAGGGCTGCCGGCGTAAAACGGTTTTTAAGCTTCTCCTTCAAAGCAGATAACAAGTTACAGCACCCCCACATGGCCCCGGCGATTTCTTAAAAACCGCTCTGAACCATGTCGAGGGTGCCTATTTAATGTTCGGACGATGGAGATTTCAGTTGTAACTGCCGCAGTCAGCTCAGAATTTCATTTCACAAAGACACCTGCTTTCGTAGATTTCCACGTATGAACTGAGGCTGCGGCATGGCCGTTTTGAAGTTTTCCGGCCTCCTAAACAATGCAGCAGATTTATCGTAATGAGGTTGGGAAAGCCAGGCGATTGGGTTTCCGGCTATTTTCCCGGCACGTAATAGTGCTCCTGTTTTTGGGGTTGGGAGCGGGCGCGGCGGAAGTCGAGTACCTCACCAATGCATGGACCCTGGGCACCGGGACCACAACCGTGACCTGTCCCGGCATTGCCCCTGATGGCACGATCTACTTCGGCACATTTACGGGCAGACTCTGGGCCGTGCGGCCTGACGGTTCGACCAAATGGATTTTTCGCGCTGGATTAGAGATTAAATCCTCTCCAGCGGTTGGGAGCGACGGCACCATTTATTTCGGCAGCCGAGATCGTAAATGTTATGCATTGCGACGTGACGGGAAAAAGCTATGGGAATTTCCTACGGGAGGATGGGTGGATAGCTCACCTGCTTTGGCCAGTGATGGAATGATATGCTTTGGTTCATGGGACAAAAAGTTTTATGCTCTCAATCCCGAGGGAAAGCAGCGTTGGGAATTTTTGACCGCAGGCCCGATCGTTTCTTCTCCAGCCATTAGCCGTAATGGAACGATCTATTTCGGTTCGCACGACAATAAGTTTTATGCCCTGGGGCCCGATGGGCAAAAAAAATGGGAGTATTCCACCGGTGGTCCAATCATTTCTTCGCCTGCAATCAACCAGGAGAAGGGGATTTATTTCACCTCGGTCGATGGGTTTTGTTATGCATTGGATTTTGACGGCACTCTGGAATGGAAGCTGCGCACGGGAGGAGTTACTGAATCTTCTCCGGTAATTGCTCCGAATGGCACCGTGTACGTGGCAGTCAATAAACAATTATGGGGAATCGATCCTGCCGGTGCTAAAAAATGGGAAGCTACAGTCGAAGATTTTATCGAGCCTACGCCCCTAATTTTAGCAGATTCAACCATCTGCTTTGATTCCGGGTGGGGTGTGATGTTGAATATGGGGCTGGAAGAAGGTTTCAACTGGAAATTCGTGCCGGTAGGCCGCAGTCCTCCGGCAGTGGCCGCCTCAGGGGAAATCTATGTTTCCGATGCCACCCATTTGACCGCAATCCGGAATAAGGCACCCCTTGCTAAATCACCCTGGCCGAAATTCCGAGGTAATTCCCGCAATACTGGAAACGTGAACGATATTCCATAGCCCCGCTTTCAATACCTTTCAATCCAGGCGCAATCGCCTCCGCAGGCTTTTGTAGGCGAACTGAGAAAGTTCTGACAGGGGTCGAATGCGCTCTTGATTCAATCTGCTAAAATCCTCTTTGGAAAGTTCTTCTCGGGCATAGGGGAAGAATCCATCCGGAGTAATAAGAAAACCTTCTGCCTGGAAGGGATTGAATTGGGGAACCGGAAAATGCCTTTTCTGGAAATGGATGTAGGCATACTCGACATCAATGGGAGCACCCTCCACGCTGAGATAACACTGAAACACCTTGCCCTTGTACCAATAAAAGATCTGCGGAAAATAGTTTTTGATACCAATCCCTTCAAACCTGGGGTATTTCCAGCGCGTTGGAGGAACGACGTCCACAATCACATCAGCATGGTATTGCGGAATATTATGATATCTAAAAATCCGATACATGCCTTGCCATTCGTCAAAGGCCATTTCGATCCCTTGCGCAAATACCCGCTTGTAATGAGGGACCCCCGGCGCCTCCAGCATAAAATGGCGGTTTACCTTTTCCGTGTTGCGATACAGGCAAAGATGTCCTAAATCCAGGATCCGATCGTAGGACGATAAAATTTCCTTACTCAAGAATTTCCTAAGATCCCCAAAAATCAGATCGAGATCGCAGTGGCCCCAAAAATCATAAGCAGAAAGAGCACTGTCAAAAAGGTATCCAAAAGCTGGTTTAATGTTGCAGAGTTGACGGGGTCGCTCGAGCGCCACCTCAAAACCGAGCTTGGTAGAAAATAACTCGCGTAGCTCGGCAAGATTGGTTTTTCGCAGGTGAACGTTGGAAGGGATATTCTTGGAACCTTCTTGATCGGTAAAGATCAGCCAATCGATGTCAGGATTTAGAGCGCAAGAACGCAACACGCAATCGAAGTACGGCGGAAACGAGCCGAAATAACACACCACCAGGCAGATGGAATCGGCTTTTGACCGATTAGTTTCAAAATCCACTGATTTCATTTAGCCGCAGCGACCAGATTTTCCGGGGATCGGGTGCCCCCGATGGGCTCGTGATTTGCCAGGTTTTGAAGCAAGTTTTCGTAGGAGGTAACGACTCTTTCCCAATCATAGGTGCGCTGGCTCGCAGCCCAACCCTCTTCACTCAATTGATTTCGGCGCTCGGGAGAAACCAACAGAGCTTGCATTTGGTTAGTCATTTCGCATTCAGAGCGTGCGACAACTCCCCCAGGCAACTCACCCACACAGCCTACCTCAGTTGAAATCCAAGGCGTTTTGCTCGCCATGGCCTCGAGAAGCACAATCGGTTGAGTCTCTGCTTTGGCCGAAAGGACGAATAGGTCGGCCTCCCGATACGCGGCACACGTTAGTTCGCGGCTTATTTTTTCGAGCAGAAGCACCCGTCCAGTCGTAAAATCTCTCTTGAGTTGTTGGTCCAATTGTTGCAGCGCGACCGAGTAGGCGTTAAACTCGCTGCCAATAAAGGCCAGGGTGCTATTTTCCAGTCGAGCGTGCCGAAACGCGCGCAGGGCCATCATTTGATTTTTGTTATCGCAATAATTCGCTACGTATAACACCAAGGACCCGCTGCCAATATCAAATGCCTTGCGAAAACTCGAAGACGAACTTGCAAATTCCTTTGTGAAGGCGCCATTAGGAATGACCGAACACGATTGCAAGCGAGTCCTCTTTGCGACCCAATGATCCAAAAATCTGCCCCAGTCGGCTTTTTGACTCAGAAAGACAACATGATCATATCGGCGCAATTCAAAAGGTAATGCGAGCACCTCCGGCATCCGTTTAAACCAGGAACCCAATCCCCACGCAAATTTCGGATAAGGTGTCCAGACATGAGCGGCGTAGCCATGGCTGACCAGTACCTTTTTGGCTTTCATTCCGGAAAGGAACGGGCGAATGAGAAGCGTGTTCCAAGAGTCCCAGCATTCAAAAAGCATCACGTCGCAATCCAGATTGGCAACGAACTGCTGGTAACGTCGTTTTTCTTCTTTCGGCGCATTGCGTAGATCGGGGCCGGTTATGTTAAACTGCTCGATCCGCAAATTAGGGCTGGCGCTCTCGGATTTTCGTTCCGGGTGATAGCTCGTCGCCACAGTCACAAAATGGCCGCGAGCGGCCAGCCCGCGAGCGAGCACTCCCGACGCTTCAGCGACGCCGTTCGCATTCGGAGGGTAAGTGAAAGTAGAGACTAAAATTTTCAATCAACGGCTTTGGGGTTATTTTGCAGACGTCGAAAAAGTCCGTCACACCACTTGAGGCATCCGGATTCGTCGCGGGCAGTATCGTAAAGACCGACCAATCCAAACCGCATTGAACTTAGGAAGGAATATAAATCACCGAGAGTCGGTTGTGCTTCGTAGAGGGGTGAAAAGTTGATTTCACAGAGAATGACTTCAACTTTGCCGGATGCCAGCAAGCGCTCGGCTCCGCGCAGAACAGCCAGGTCATGTCCTTGCGTATCAATCTTCAACAATGCGACCGCAGAGACCTGATGGCTCTCGCAAAAGGTATCCAATCTGGTCATTTCGACCTCTTCCGTGCCTTTGGGCAGGATCGAGGCTGGATCAGGGACGAAAAGCTCGGCGGTTGAGGAGCGCTGAAATAATGAGTTCATTTCCGAACCGCCAAACCTGTTAAGCGTTGCCTTGCCTTCCTGATCACTCAGGGCAAGATTAAATTTCTTTACTCCTGCCAGATCCGGGGCGGTTTTGAGTTCGGAAAAAGCTTCGCTCCCGGGTTCAAAAGACCAAATCTCGTGTTTTGGAAATAACCCGGAAAACAGGCGAGCAGACCTTCCTGTATTGGCTCCCACATCCAGAATGAGCCCGCTCTTTGGAGTTAGTTCAACGAGATCTGCGGTCAGCAGACGTCCCAGGCGCTGACGACCGACCCTGCAGACATCAAACCCAAAGCGGTTCGCGGCCTGGCGCGCTGCTTCATAAATATGCATAAAATTGGGCTCTCATGAGACTTTGGAAATGCTCTCAAATCATTTCTGCTGCCGCGCAAGTCCAGTCCAAAGCAAAATGGGCCGTGCCCAACCTGGCGCACGGGCCATGACTTCAAATTTGAGAGCCTGGTTGAATCCATGTCTTAAGAGACCCCAGAAAGTCCAGATACCGACAATCCCGGCATTGATTCCAAGCCTTAGAGGGAGCGCCATTTCTTTCGTGAGCCACCAGGAGATGGCAGCGACAGGAATGATCCAGGCAAACAAAGCAAATGCTTCCTGATGCCATTGCAAAAGCTGTCTCCAACGCAAATGAAAGTACTCTTTCGTACGAAACAATCCGTACGGAAAGCTGAAAACAAATGTGCATGTGATCGACACTAACAACATACCTGTTACGCCGCCTCGTCCTTGCAGCATCAGAACTGCCAAAACAAAGACCGAGCCTTCCAAAAAATAAATAAAACGCAAAAAGCGGAATTGTTTGGTTTGTCCCGCTAAACCTGTTTGCACGCGCATGCTCGTCATGAGGATCAACCACAAAGCAAGGAGCACATCATTTATAACCGGCCACGTCAGAGTACCGCCGGTCCACAGTCGGACAAACGAGCCGTTGCAAACCGCAAATAGAGCCGCTGCCGCAATGCTAATACTCGAAGTAACGGAGGTAATCTGTTTAAATCGTTGAAGCAAAAGCTGTTTTTCCTGACGCACGATCATTTCGGCCACCGCGGAGCTTGAATAATCAAATATACGATAAATCACCTGTTGCAACATTGTATAAGTGCGTGTGCAAATACTCCATTCGGCAGCAGCTTCCAACCCGAATAACCGTGTGAGTAAGATCGCCTGGCTGGTATTGATCAACTGATTGCCGATAGCACATAGAAAAGCGCTGAGCCCAAACACGAAAATTTCTTTAAATTTTTCCAAGGTTGGTCTCCCCCAATTTCCGGCCGCGGGGAATAGCTTTAGCCGTCCGCAGGCAAACCCGTTGATGGCTGCAGAAAGGATCGTTCCGATGCCTTGCGCCCACAGGATGCTAAAAACACCCAGACCGCGAGCAAAGCAATACCACAGCACGCCATAGTTAACGATGAATAGAACACTCGAAACGTAATTGGGGATGTCGAATCTCTGATGCGCAGTCAGGATGTGCGTCAATATTCGGGCTGCAAACGAAAGGCCCAACAAGCCGCACTGCCCAATCATCAGCCAGATAAAATCATGATTTAATTCCGGGGGTATCTTCAGCAGCGGTCCGAGAACGAATGCCATTGCTGTTCCCGCGACAAAGACCAATATCCCCTGAGATATTCCGACGATGGCTGCCGTCTGGATCACGCTGCCATAGTCAGGCTCCGAGCGGCTATCTTTATGGTCGATTAGGATGCGTGCAGCGGACGAAGTCAGGCCAAACTCCAGAAATGCAATATAACCCGCGATGCTCGTGGTTAATGCCCACAGTCCAAATTCGGCTTTGCCCAAGTAGGATAGCGCAAGCGGAACTGATGCCAATGTGTAGAATACATTGGCACCCAATAACACGTAACCGGAAATCAAAGACTGGGCAAATCTGCTAAAACGCGACACAAAGCTTGAATGAAACTAATCGAAGGCGGTATCCATCGACCGTCCTTTGGTGCGGATCCAAATGTCCTTCCAAAGATTCATGAATTACGAGCATACAAAGGCTTTATCGTGGAAAAAAGCTATATTTCAGCCTTGGCGCAAACCCGGGCGTGATCAAATTAAGAGTGGTAAAGGAGCGTGCCCGTCCCCGGGCACAGCAACGTCGACCCGTAGTGATTGGCGAATTCGAACGCGGTTGCCGCTTAAGCAAGTTGCTGCATCCGGGCTTCCCGACGCGTTAGAATTCGGCATCGCTGCATTGCTCGGACATCGCTGTGCCCGGGACGGGCACACTCCTTTACCTCTTTTAATCACGCCTCGTAAAGCCAGACCATAATGCCAGTTATCGAGTCTTCAAGGCACGAAGGGAGTTAAGGCGCTGTTTCAACTCCAAGCGCAATTCTTTGGTCAGCCCTACCCCCCATAAAAGGCCCGACCCAATGATGAAAAGAGTAATGGCACAGAAGAAGAACCTGTTGACGACAAACAAACCCAATGTGCACCAACCCAGCACAATCGCGATGGTAACCAGCACGATAAAATACCGATAGGCCGGACCTAACCAAACAAGCAAAGGTTCGGATACGGGGAGCTCAAAATAGCGAGCCGTTCGCCAGAATCCATATGTTCCACTCCAAACAATATTGGCTGCGATCGCTGCGACGATGAGGCCTGGCATACCCCAGTGCGGTGATACGAGACAAGCCGCGATGACGAAAGAAATCCCTTCCAAAAAGTAAACAAACCGCATTGCACCGATTTGTTTCGTTTGCCCAGTCAGACTGATGTTGATTCGGGTAATGCTCGTAACGAGCAGGAGTAACCCTAGAAGCACATCGTTTTGCCAGGGCCAGGCTGTGGAAAATCTTATGCTTTTTTCGATTTCGTCGGGAAATGCATCCTCCAACAAAAGCCGGTTGAAACGCGCCAGCCAGCCCCCGCGCAGTTTTCGTCCAATCAAAGATCGTGTTTCGGACGACAAATTAACTGCGGCAAAGCGTTGAGCCGTGTAAATCGAATTGGTTTTGATGATCTCATTGAGATCTCTGGTGAGGATAGAGGTGATTCTTTCCGCAGGGGCATTGGTTTGAATTGCATTGCGAGTCGAAGGTGCTAGCTGGGTCCACAGATAGCGTGAGACGAGATCTTCTTGTGCGGCCAGCTTGAACGTGAGGGATTGGAGATGATTAGTAATCTCAGCCGGAGCAATAACGCGCGAACCTCCTTTCAGCCAAACGGCAATGAAACTTCCATTGCACACTGCCAGTGATATACCCGCCAGCACCGCCGCGGAGCCGGTCAGCACCACCAGTTCGCGAAACCGGCGTTTCAGCAGTTCTCCCTCTCCGCGCACCACCATCTCGCCCAGTGCGCTGCTCGAAAAGTCAGAAATTCGCGCAACGACTTGTTGCGCCAAAAAAAAGCTTTTGGTGGCAATCGTCCAGACAGCCACCGCGGTCAATCCAAGAGTCCGGGCAATGATCACTCCCTGGCTGGCATTGAGCAGTTGCAATCCTACCGACAACAAAAACAAGTCCTTTCCGAATGCAAATATTTCCCTGAAAACCTGGGGACTCGGAGGTGGCCAGCCGTGTTCTGACGGAAAAAGATGCAATTTGAGAACCCAGATTAGATTGTGTCCGAGGCTTAC